>VFSW01000571.1_pt1 | contig 54468 bp, 52 predicted proteins | sample 5358111 | NCBI WGS metagenome assembly VFSW01 (sample SAMN11554181, study PRJNA540505) | mine drainage metagenome | isolation source: sediment from site ElyBrook_90M | place: USA: Ely Copper Mine, Vershire, VT | collected 2017
AATCTCAGCGCGGTTGAATCGGCGTGAACGAAGAATTTGATTTTGACACCCTGGCGATTCGCACAGGGATCCATCGCAGTGCATTCAATGAACATTCTGAAGCGCTGTACCTGACTTCGAGCTATGTCTTCAAAAATGCCCAGCAAGCGGCAGACCGTTTTGGCAATCGCGAGCCTGGAAACATCTATTCACGCTTCACCAATCCCACCGTCACGGCATTCCAGGAGCGCCTGGCCGCCCTTGAGGGTGGCGAGGCCTGCATCGCCACGGCCAGTGGCATGTCGGCTATTCTCAGCACCGTCATGGGGTTGCTCAAGGCGGGAGACCACATTGTCGCATCGCGTAGTGTTTTTGGAAGCACGGTACAACTGCTGGTCAACATCATGGGGCGCTTCGGCATTGAAACCACTTTCGTGCCGTTGAGCGATATTGCGGCCTGGAAGAATGCCATACGTCCCAACACCCGGATGTTCTTCGTTGAAACCCCTGCCAACCCCACCATGGAACTGGTGGATATTCCGGCGCTATCAGTGGTGGCCCGAGCAGCTGCAGTCACGCTCGTGGTGGACAACTGTTTTTGTACCCCTGCCTTGCAGCGTCCCCTGGCGCTGGGCGCAGACCTTGTGATTCATTCCGCCACCAAGTATCTGGATGGTCAGGGTCGCGTTCTGGGAGGGGCGATCGTCGGATCGCGACAACTGCTGATGGAGGGTGGCATTTATCAGTTCTTGCGGACAGCAGGACCCACTTTGAGTGCGTTCAATGCCTGGGTGTGCCTCAAGGGTCTTGAGACGCTGAAGCTGCGTATGGAAGCCCAATCCAAAAATGCCCAGGCCCTGGCTGAATGGCTGGAGCGCCATCCTGCGGTGGCCCGCGTTTACTATCCCGGACTGCCTTCCCATCCCCAATACGAACTGGCTTGCCGTCAACAATCTCTTGGTGGCGCCATCGTCACTTTTGATGTGGTGGGGGGGCAGGCCGAGGCCTGGCGCGTCATTGATGCCACAGAGGTGATTTCCATCACAGGAAACCTCGGCGATACCAAAAGCACCATTACCCATCCGGCCACCACAACCCATGGACGCATTTCTGAAGCAGAGCGTCAGGCAGCGGGCATTGGTCCGGGAATGATCAGGATTTCCGTCGGGCTGGAATCGCTACAGGCCTTACAGTCAGACCTGGCCCGCGGGTTGGGTTAGAGCGGCACAAACCGACAGCCTTCACTGTCGCAACGCAATGCCCCGGCGCGGGTTGCATTCCAGTCCTGCAGCACCCAGCGTTCGCAAACATGGTCATCCAGACGATACACGTGACGAGCCGGCCGGTGCGTATGGCCGTGAATCAGTCGTGGATATTCGTATTTACGCAGCAAATCCATGACGGCTTGTGGCGTCACATCCATGATTTCCATGGTTTTGGATTGCTTGGCCTTATGGCTCATTGCCGTGGCATCACGGGCCATTTTGTAGCGGGCCTCGAGCGGCAAAGCCAGAACCTGGCGTTGCCAGGTGGCGCTTCGCACCTGTTTTCGGTAAGCCTGATATTCCGCATCTTCCGTGCATAACAGGTCACCGTGGGTCAGCAAGGTACGCACGCCATACAACATGGTCTCGGTAGGGTCGGGCAGCAGGGTGGCTCCGCACGCCTCGGCAAAACCCTGACCCAGCAGAAAATCCCGGTTGCCGTGCATGAGAAACAGGGCGGTTCCTGAAGCGGTGAGCGCTTTCAAGGCCTCCACAATCTTGCGATTGAAGGGGGCTGGCATGTCGTCGTCGCCCACCCAGGTTTCAAAAAGGTCCCCCAGGATATAGAGGGCCTCCGCTTCCTGGCAGGGACCGGCAAGAAACTCCAGAAAGCGCTTTCGGATGAGCGGCGTATCTTCGGACAGATGCAGGTCTGAAATGAAAAGGGTATGCAGCACGGCGCGATGCGTTAAATGACCTGGGCGCTTTCGATGATGATGTCTTCCGTTGGAACATCACCGTGGCCCGCACGGTGTCCCGTGGCTGCGCCTTTGATGCGATCCACGACGTCCTGGCCTTCCACGACCTTGCCAAAGACGCAATATCCAAAACCGTCACGGGAAGGGGCGCTGAAATTGAGGAAGCTGTTGTTTTTGACGTTGATGAAAAACTGCGCCGTCGCCGAATGGGGATCGGACGTGCGGGCCATGGCAATGGTATAGCACTCATTGGACAGACCGTTGGATGCTTCGTTTTCGATGGGCGAGCGGGTCTGTTTCTGTTTCATGCCTGGTTCGAAACCACCGCCCTGGATCATGAAGCCGTCAATGACGCGATGAAAAATGGTGTTGTCATAGAAGCCGGCTTCCACGTATTCCAGAAAGTTGGCTACGGTTTTGGGTGCCTTTTCTGCGTCGAGTGCCAGAACGATATCGCCAAAATTGGTTTTAAAACGAACCATGGTGTCTCCAGTTAGTTGAGTTTGTCGGCCTTGGCCTTGAGGGTTTTGTTATTGGGGTCCAGCTTCAAGGCATGGGCATAAGACTGTCGTGCCAGGGCCAGGTAAAGGTCTGCAAGGTTTTCGTAAGCGGTAGCGTAGTTGGGTTGAACCACCAGGGCCGTTTCCAGCGCTTTGCGCGCATCATCCAGACGACCCTTGCCAGCATAGAGTACGGCCAGATTATTGTAAGGCGCCACCATTTCAGGAAAGCGCTCTGTCATGCCTTCCAGGACGGCGATGGCTTCATCCGTTTTTCCCAGTTTGGTCAGGATCTGTGCCTTGAGGAACAAGACCGAACCGTCCTGGGAATTGACGTCAAGGTACTGGTTGGCTGCGTTCAGGGCCTCTTGCAACTTCCCCTCGACCGCCAGCTTCTGGATGGCTTTGGGGCTGCTGACCACGCTGTCCGGGGGCAGGGGGGCGGCCGTGACGACGGGCGTGGGCGTATCGACGGATTGCGCGGGCCCGGCAGTCTCTGCGGCCAGGGCGTTGTGGCAAAGCCCCGCCACCAAAACCGCCAAAGTGATGCGCATTGCGGCAGGGTAAAGAACCATATCGTGGTATACTTAAACTCGGTCAGGTCTGCAGAATATTTAATTATATCAATAAACTGCGTCATCTTCCACTACGGCGGCAAGAAGCCGCTCCAAAGTGGCGGATGTCCATTCAAACATGCTCAAACTCTTCAATACACTTACCCGTTCCGTAGCCCCTTTCCAGCCCATTGAGCCTGGCAAGGTTCGTATGTATGTCTGCGGCATGACGGTTTATGACCGCTGCCATCTGGGCCATGCGCGGATGCTGGTGGATTTTGACCTGGTATACCGCTGGTTGCTGGCTTCGGGGTTTGAAGTGATATATGTGCGTAATATCACTGATATTGACGATAAAATCATTGATCGTGCAGCTAAAAATCATGAATCCATCGGCGAATTGACGGGGCGCATGATTGCCGCAATGCATGACGACCTGCGTCGCCTCAACGTGTTGCCTCCCACCTTCGAGCCGCGAGCCACGGAACATGTTCCGGGAATGCTTGCCATCATCGAAACGCTGATCAAACGCGGATTGGCCTATGTGGGCGAAAACGGCGACGTTTACTACTCCGTGCATGATTTTCCGGGCTACGGCAAATTATCGGGAAAATCGCTCGAAGACCTGCGCGCTGGCGAGCGAATTGCGGTGGATGCGTACAAAAGGGACCCCCTTGATTTCGTGTTGTGGAAAGCGGCCAAACCCGGCGAGCCTTCATGGCCTTCTCCCTGGGGGCCCGGTCGCCCGGGATGGCACATCGAGTGCTCGGCCATGAGTGAACATTTTCTCGGCGAGCATTTTGACATTCATGGGGGAGGGCACGATCTCCAGTTTCCGCACCATGAAAACGAAATCGCACAAAGCGAAGGTGCGCACGGGCATGTCTTCGTCAATGTCTGGATGCACAACGGGTTTTTGCGCGTCAACGATGAAAAAATGTCCAAATCCCTGGGAAATTTTTTCACCATTGAAGAAGTCCTCAAGGTGTTTGACGCAGAAGTCATCCGATTTTTCCTGCTGCGTGGGCATTACCGCAGCCCGCTCAATTACACCGATGGGCACCTCGAAGATGCGCGCCAGGCGCTCAACACGCTTTACACTTCGTTACGGGGAAGACAGGTCAGTGCAGGTGCGGTGAACTGGGATGATGAGGCGGCACGGCAATTCAAGGCTGCACTCGATGACGATCTCAATACGCCGGAGGCCATGGCCGTCCTGTTTGGTCTTGCTCGAGAAACCAACCGTAACGGCAGTGATGCCACCGCTACACAACTCTACCGTTTGGCACAGATCCTGGGGCTGCTGGGAAAAAATCCGGACCGCTGGATGCAGGAAGGTGCCGGCCGCGTTGCTGCCACGGTAGAGCAGGGCTCCATTGAGGCCACAGGGTCAGCGCAATCCGACGCCCAACGCATCGAAGCCCTGATTCAGGACCGGGCCGCAGCGCGGCGAGCCCGGAACTTTGCCGAGTCTGACCGCATCCGTGACGTTTTGCTCGCTGAAGGGATCGTCCTGGAGGATGGCCCCCAGGGAACGATCTGGCGTAGGGTTTAGTGGCGGGGCATCAGACCGCGCTGAAAAAATCCTTGACCTTGTCCATGAAGGTCTTGGCTCGCGGGTTGTGTGTGGCGTTGTCGCGCGTGGATGTCTCCAGCTGGCGCAGCAGTTCCTTCTGCGCTTCAGTCAGCTTGACCGGGGTTTCCACCACCACGTGACACATCAGGTCGCCATGACCGCTGCCGCGCAGCGCCTTGATGCCTTTGCCGCGTAACCGAAAGACCTGTCCGGTTTGGGTTTCAGCCGGAACCTTCAATTTGGCGTGTCCGTCCAGGGTGGGAATTTCGATTTCTCCACCCAGGGCTGCCACGCCAAAACTGATCGGCATCTCGCAATGCAAATCCGCGCCATCGCGTTCAAACACCGGATGGGCGCGGATCTGGACGACCACATAGAGATCGCCGGGCGGGCCTCCAGACACGCCATGTTCACCTTCGCCAGCCAGGCGGATTCTATCGCCATGGTCAATGCCTGCGGGAATTTTGACAGCCAGGGTTTTATGTCGCTTGATGCGTCCGGCACCGCCACAATCCGGGCAGGGATGGGCGATGGTGGTTCCGCTGCCATGACAGGCGGGGCAGGTTTGCTGGATGGAAAAGAATCCTTGCTGCATGCGAACCTGGCCCTGGCCCCCGCAGGTACCGCAGGTAGTGGGGGAAGTGCCCGGTTTTGCGCCAGAACCCTTGCAGGTGGTGCAGGTTTCCATGGCGGGAATGCGAATCTGGGTTTCGGTGCCGCGTGCAGCTTCTTCCAGCCCGATCTCCAGGTTGTAGCGCAGGTCGGCGCCGCGATATACCCCGCCTTGTCTGCCGCGTCCTCCGCCTCCGCCGAACAGATCTCCGAAAATATCGCCAAACGCGTCCGAAAACCCCCCGCCCATGCCGCCAAAGCCGGGGCCCCCAGGGCCCCCGCCATGGCTGGGATCTACGCCGGCGTGGCCGTAGCGGTCATAGGCAGCCCGTTTGTCGGAATCGGACAGGATCTCGTAGGCTTCCTTGGCTTCCTTGAACTGCCCCTCGGCTTTCGAGTTGTCCGGATTGCGATCCGGGTGATATTTCATTGCCAACTTGCGGTAGGCCTTCTTGATATCCTCCTCAGAAGCGTCCCGGTTGACCCCCAATACCTCGTAAAAATCGCGTTTGCTCATACTGGGCGGGCTTATTTGTGATTTTTATCTTTAACTTCCTCAAATTCGGCATCCACCACATTTTCTTCCTTCTGGTTGCCCCCTGATGTTGAGGCTCCAGCCCCGTGTTCGGCTCCTGCGGCCGCACCCGCACCCGCACCTTGCTCTGCACCGTACATCTTTTCAGCCAGCTTGTGACTGGCTTCGGAGAGCGCCTCAGTCTTGGCGGCCATGGCAGCCGTGTCTTCCGATTTCAGCGCGGCTTCCGCATCCTTGAGGGCGCCCTCGATTTTCTCTTTCTCGTCCGCCGCAAGCTTGTCGCCATGGTCTTTGAGGGACTTGGTCACACTGTGCACCAGGGCTTCGAGCGTGTTCTTGGTGTTGACCGCTTCCAGATTTTTCTTGTCCTCTTCGGCATGCTCTTCAGCATCCTTCACCATGCGTTGAATTTCCTCTTCCGACAAGCCGGAATTGGCCTTGATGGTGATCTTGCTTTCCTTGCCCGTGGCCTTGTCCTTGGCGCCCACATGCAGAATGCCGTTGGCATCAATGTCAAACGAGACCTCGATCTGTGGCATGCCACGCGGCGCAGGAGGAATGTCGGAGAGGTTGAACTGCCCCAGGCTCTTGTTGCCGGAAGCCATTTCCCGTTCACCCTGCAGCACGTGGATGGTCACGGCAGACTGATTGTCGTCAGCCGTGGAAAATACCTGAGAGGCCTTGGTCGGGATCGTGGTGTTCTTCTGGATCAGTCGCGTCATCACACCGCCCAGGGTTTCAATGCCCAGGGACAGGGGGGTCACGTCCAGCAGCAGCACATCCTTGACTTCCCCTTGCAGCACGCCGCCCTGGATGGCGGCACCGATGGCGACGGCTTCATCCGGATTGACGTCCTTGCGTGGCTCGCGTCCAAAGAATTCCTTCACGCGTTCCTGGACCTTGGGCATGCGGCTTTGTCCACCCACCAGAATCACATCAGAAATGTCGCTGATCTTGACGCCGGAATCCTTGAGCGCCACCTCGCACGGTTTGATGGTGCGCGCAATGAGGTCCTCTACCAGGCTTTCCAGCTTGGCGCGCGTCATTTTGACCACCAGATGTTTGGGGCCCGAAGCATCTGCGGTGATGTAGGGCAGATTCACTTCGGTCTGTTGTGCCGAAGACAGTTCGATCTTGGCCTTCTCGGCAGCTTCCTTGAGGCGTTGCAGTGCCAGCACGTCCTTGCGCAGGTCAAGACCGTTCTCACGCTTGAACTCGTCTGCCAGAAAATCAATGATGCGCAGGTCAAAGTCTTCCCCACCCAGGAAAGTGTCGCCATTAGTGGACAGCACTTCAAACTGGTGTTCGCCTTCCACCTCGGCGATCTCGATGATGGAGATGTCGAAAGTGCCGCCACCGAGGTCGTACACCGCAATCTTGCGGTCGCCTTCCTTCTTGTCCAGGCCAAATGCCAGCGCGGCAGCGGTGGGTTCGTTGATGATGCGCTTGACCTCGAGGCCTGCAATCCGGCCTGCGTCCTTGGTGGCCTGACGCTGACTGTCATTGAAGTAGGCCGGGACGGTGATGACGGCCTCGGTCACTTCCTCGCCCAGGTAGTCTTCGGCAGTCTTTTTCATTTTTTGCAGGACGGCAGCCGAAACCTCCGGGGGGGCCATTTTCTTACCTTGGGCCTCAACCCAGGCATCCCCGTTGCTTGCCTTGACGATGCTGTAGGGCACCATGTTGATGTCCTTCTGCACCATCTCTTCCGAAAACTTGCGCCCAATCAGGCGCTTGACGGCGAAAAGCGTGTTTTTGGGGTTGGTGATGGCCTGTCGTTTGGCCGGTGCGCCTACCAGAACCTCGCCATCGTCCACGTAAGCCACGATGGAAGGCGTCGTGCGCGTACCTTCGGCGTTTTCAATGACCTTGGGTTTGCCGTTCTCCATGACAGCTACGCAGGAGTTGGTGGTGCCCAGGTCGATTCCAATGATTTTGCCCATGTTGTTATGCCTCGAAATGTTTGATTTTGATGGTTCTTATATCGGGGTGAGTCTTGAATATTCAAGAGGGAGTGGTGGTTTTTGCCTTGGAGACCGTAACCAGCGCAGGGCGCAGGATCCGCTCGTTCAGGGCAAACCCCTTTTGCATGACCGTGACGACCGTGTTGGCCGGCACCGAGTCGCTTTCCAGCGAGGCAATGGCCTGGTGGCGGTTGGGGTCGAATTTTTCGTTGAGCGGGTTGATCTCGGTGACGTTAAATTTTTCGAAAACGGATGCCAATTGGCGGGCTGTCAGGGTAACGCCGCTACGATAGCTTTCCACGGTGGCTTCCTTGACCTGCTGCGCGGCTTCCAGGCTGTCCATGACGGACAGCAACTCGGCAGCAAAGGATTCCAGCGCAAATTTCCGGGCCTGGGCGAGGTCTGTTGCCGCGCGCCTTCTGACGTTCTCTGTTTCAGCCTTGGCGCGCAGCCATGCGTCTTCCTTTTCGCGCACCATGGCCTCGGCCTGGTTGAGGGCTGCAAGCGCCTGCTCGAGGGTCAGGGCTGGGATGGCTGAGGCGGCCTCTGCGGCGGCAGCTTCTGTTTCTGGATTCGTCGGTTGCATCGTGATCTCCTCAAGGAATGCACGAACAATTGGGGTGCACGATGCGATTTCAAGGGGGGAGAAAGAAAAATAATTGCCACAAACGGGGGTTAGTGCGTGGCTCCTGTGGCAATGGCCCGGTTACGGACCATCTCGCCTTCCTGCAATGCCGTCTGGCTGGACCAGTGCGGGTTGGTCCAACCGCCCAGATGATCCAGGGCAATTTCGCAGAGGCCGTCCAGCCAGACGGGGTCGTCGTTAAGCGCCGGGATGTAGTGATACTCGCGGCCCCCGTTGGACAGGAAGGTGGCCTTGACCTCCATGCCGATCTCTTCCAGCGTTTCCAGGCAGTCCGCAGGAAATCCAGGGCAGACCACATGCAGGGTTTGCAGGCCGTCCCGAGCCAGTTGCCCGACCAGGGGGTCGGTGTAGGGTTTGATCCATTCTGCCCGACCAAACAGGGACTGGAAGGAGACGACGTACTGCTCGGGCTGCAGCCCCAGGGCCTCGCCCAGCAGGCGCCCCGTCTTGTGGCATTCGCAATGGTAGGGGTCACCCTTGTCCAGGGTATAGCGGGGCACGCCGTGGAAACTCATGACCAGCTTGTCCGGACGGCCATGTTGGGCCCAATAGGCTTCAATGCGGGTCTTGAGGGCATGAATATAGGCGGGATGGTCATGGTAGTGCCGCACTACCCGCACCCCCGGGACGTTGCGGTAGGCCCGCAACGCGTCAAACAGGGCATCCATGGAGGAGGCTGTGGTACTGGCCGCATACTGGGGATAGAGCGGCAACATCAGGATGCGGTCGCAATGCTGGGCCTTGAGTTCGGCCACGGCTGATGCGATGGAAGGTTGTCCATAGCGCATGGCGTACGTGACAGCCAGGGGAGAGGGCACCCGTTGCTGCAGGCGTTCAGCCAGTCCCCCGCACTGAAGCGCCGTATTGACCCGCAAGGGCGAGCCTTCAGGGGTCCATATGGTGGCGTACTTCTTGGCCGAGCGGGCCGGGCGGGTGTTGAGGATGATGCCGTTGAGGATCAGCCACCAAATGGGACGGGGAATTTCCACCACCCTCGAGTCGCTCAGGAATTGCTTGAGGTAGCGGCGTAGCGCACCCTTTTCAGGAGCATCCGGTGTGCCCAGGTTGACGAGCACGATCCCGGTTTTAAGGGGGGTGCCATGCGTAAAGTCCGGTTCGGGGAGGTAATGTGCCATGTCAATGCTGGGATAAGGCGCTGGACAGTAATCTTGCCGTGACGTCCACGATAGGGATGACGCGTTCATAGGCCATGCGGGTAGGGCCAACCACACCCAGCGTGCCAACCACCTGGCCATCCACTTCGTAAGGGGCGGTGACGATGCTGAACTCATCCAGGGGAACGATACCCGATTCGCCACCGATGAAAATCTTGACGCCCTGGCCTTGCTGGCTCATGTCCAGCAGTTGCAGCAATCCGGTTTTTTGCTCGAAAACGTCAAACAGCCTGCGCAGTTGCGCCATGTTGCTGGAGACGTCCTGGTGGCCAATGAGGCGGGTTTCCCCAGAGAGCACGTAATCGTCCTGCCCCTGTCTCAAGGCAGCTCCACCCACCTCCAGCGCAGTTTTCATCAGAACCTGGATGTCCTGGCTGAGGCTTTGCAGCTCGATGCGCAAGGAATCGCGAATGCCATCAAAATCGCAGCCGGCATAATGCTCGTTGAGGTACAAGGCAGCCTGGGCCAGCTGCACTGAAGAATAGGATTGATCGGTAAAGATGACGCGATTCTGCACGTCGCCCTCGAGGGTGACCAGAATCAGCAACAGGCGCTTTTCCGAAAGCCTGAGAAACTCGAGGTGCCTGAAACCGCTGGTGCGTCGTTTCGGCGTTCGGACAATGCCTGCAAAGGCTGTGAGTTCGGAGAGCATCTGGGATGCCGCCGAGACCAGATGCTGGGTGTCGGCAGGATGCAGCTGGTCCTCCAGCTGGCTCAAGGTTTCAGCCCCCAGGGGTTTGATGGTGAGCAGGCTGTCGACGAAGAAGCGATAGCCCAGCGGGGTGGGAATCCGTCCTGCTGATGTATGCGGGCTGGCGATGAAGCCCATGTCCTCCAGGTCAGCCATCACATTGCGGATGGTGGCTGCAGACAGTTCAAGGCCGGACGTCCTGGACAGGGCCCGCGAGCCCACGGGCTGGCCTTCTTCGATATAGCGTTCCACCAAGGCTTTGAGAAGCGCACGGGCACGATCGTTTAACATGCGATTCATTCTACCTGAAATGTGGTTTAATTCCCGGCATGAATTCACCTTTCCAACGCATCGGTATCGTCGGCAAATATGATAGCCGCAATCTGGCCGAACCGCTCGAAAAGCTCATTGCTTTTCTTGAGGGACGGGGCCTGTCGGTGGTGCTGGACCATCGCTCCGCTGCTGCCGTAGGGAAAACGCACGCGCCGGTCGTGAGTCTGGACGATATCGGGGCACACGCCGACCTGGTGGTGGTGCTGGGTGGGGACGGTACGCTGCTGTATGCAGCCCGGGTGCTGTCCTGCCAGAAGGTTCCGCTGATCGGCATCAATCTTGGGCAGTTGGGCTTCCTGACGGACATCCCCGCAAACGCCATGGAAACCATGCTGGGCCAGGTGCTGGATGGCGAGTACCAGGAAGAAACGAGAACCCTGCTCAAGACCAAGATTGTCCGGCAAGGCAACATCGTCAGCCGGACCGTGGCGCTCAATGACGTGGTGCTGACCAAGGGTGCCCGCGGCAGCATGATCGACCTTGAAGTGTATGTGGACGGGCGTTTCGTTTACAGTTTGCGCGCAGATGGCCTGATCGTGGCTACCCCGACGGGGTCTACCGCCTATGCGCTATCGAGTGGCGGCCCCATCCTGCACCCTGATCTCGCGGCTATCGTGCTGGTGCCCATCTGTCCCCATACGTTGAGCAATCGTCCCATCGCCCTCAGTGATCACTGTACGGTGGAAGTCATCCTGCAGAAGGGGGCCGGGGCATTTGCCAACTTCGACGTTCAGGATCATTACGAACTTCAGGTTGACGACCGCTTGGTGATCAGCCCCAATGATGCCGGCGTTCGTCTCCTTCACCCCATCGGGCACAGTTACTTCGCCATGTTGCGCGAAAAACTGCGTTGGGGAACCAAGCTCTAGGGCAAACCACATGCTGCGTGCCCTGAGTATCCGTAATTTTGTCATCGTCGAGCATCTGGACCTGGAGTTCGATGCAGGCTTTACCGTGCTGACCGGCGAAACCGGCGCTGGAAAATCCATTCTGATCGAAGCGTTGTCCCTTGCCCTGGGTGCACGAGCCGAACCAGGAATTGTACGCGCTGGTGCCGAGCGGGCTGAAGTGGTTGCTGAATTCCTGGTGCCCCAGGAGGGCCCCGCTGGTCAATGGTTGCTGGAAAACGAACTCTGGTCCGATGACGGCTGTGTGTTGCGTCGTATCCTGGACAAGTCCGGAAAGTCTCGTGCATTTATCAATGGTTCCAGTGTGCCGGTGCAACAACTCAAAACCCTGTCGGAATGGCTGCTCGACATTCACGGGCAGCATGCCCACCAATCCCTGCAAAAGGCATCCACCCAACGTGCGCTGCTCGATGCCTTTGCCGGTACGACGGCGTTGGCGCAATCAGTGCGGTCGGCCTACAACCAATGGCAATCAGCCAGGGATCAATGGGAAGAATGGAGCAGCCAGTCCGAGGCGCTGCTGGAAGAAAAGGCACGCCTGCAGGACGAGGTGCGTGAACTTCGTGCGCTGGACCTGACACCAGAAACCTGGCAGGCCCTGCAGACAGATCAAACCCGCCTTGCCCACTCGGCCAGCTTGCAGGAGGGGGCCCGATTTGCACTGGAGACATTGTCTGAAGCCGAGGATGCCGTTCGCGGCAAGCTCGATGCAGTCGGGGCCCTGCTGTCCGGGCTCGTGACCTTTGATCCGGTACTGCAATCCAGTGTGGAACTGATCGAATCTGCAGGAATCCAGCTGGATGAAGCCGTCCACGAATTGCGTCGTTATGCCATGGGCATCGAAGTGGATGATGCGGGATTGCAGCAGCTGGAATCCCGCATGGAAACCATCCTGGCCGTGGCGCGTCGTCACCGGCTCAAGCCCGAGCAACTGCCCGAGCGCCTGGTGCAATCCGCAGCGCGTCTGGAGGCGTTGCAATCCAAAAATTCGGGCGAGGCGTTGGAACAGGCCATGCACGCTGCGCGCGAGGTGTTTTATAACCAGGCCCAGCTGTTGTCACAGCAGCGCGCCCAGGCTGCAAAACAACTCAGTCAGACGATTACGGCCACCATGGCCGATCTGGCCATGGGGAATGGCGTATTTGAAATTGCCCTGGCTCCTCTGGAACGAGCCAACGCATCAGGTTTGGATGAAGTGGAGTTTCGGGTGGCGGCGCATGTTTCCCAGACGCCAGAATCCCTTGCCCGCGTGGCCTCCGGGGGTGAGCTTTCTCGCATCAGCCTGGCCATCCAGACCGCCCTCTCCACGGTCTCAGCCGTGCCCACGCTGATTTTCGACGAGGTGGATACCGGCATTGGTGGGCGCGTGGCCGAAATCGTCGGGCGACTGCTGGAAGACCTGGGCCAACGGCATCAGGTGCTTTGCGTCACGCACCTGCCGCAAGTGGCCGCCAGAGGCCAGCAGCATCTCTCCGTTACCAAGACAGAACATGCGGCCGGCGTCAACAGCACCATTGCGCGTCTGGATGACGAGGCGCGCGTTGAAGAACTGGCGCGCATGCTGGGTGGTGTCACCATCACGCCGACGACGCGTCGGCATGCGGCCGAAATGCTGAATCACTGAAACGCTCCGGGGCAATGGCCCGGATCAGATCCCTTTCCAGCGGTAGTGGCATCCCTGCCAGCTCAGCAGCAATGAGCTCCGCCGCCATGCTGCTCCAGATCAGGCCGCGCGATCCCATGCCCATGGTGGCGTACAAGCCTTCCTGCAAACCCAGTGCGCCCACGAGCGGCATTCGGTCGCGACACACGCTGCGAAACCCGACACGATCCACGGTGGTGAGGGGGTCGGATGCAACGCCTGGGCTGAGTCGGTGAAGTCGTTCCAGGTTTTCCAGGGTGCTGGCCAGGCGGGGGGCGGATTCCAGATCACCATCATAGGTGGCGCCGACGCACAGACCTCCTGCCAGTCCTGGAATGACATAGCCATCCTGACAGAGCACCGGTGTTTGGGGTGGAAAGGGATCGTTTGCAACCTGGGTAATCTGTCCGCGAAACAGCGTGATGGGGAGTTCGGCTGTTTGCGGCAGTGACTGGGCATGGGCCCCCAGGGCCAGAATCAGGATGGGTGCTTGTGCCAGGACCTGTCCGCGCGCATCAAAAATCCGCCAGTTCCCAGCCTTTTCGATGCGGCTTACGTCGGTATTCCAGTGACTTCGAATCTGCGCGGCGCCTGCCCGGAGAGCCGCTGCGCACAGGCTGCCCGGGTCCAGCCAGCCACCCTGCTGGAAAAGCCATCCGCCCCATTGCCCGGCAATACCGCACAAGGCCAGTACTTCTTGGGATTCCAGAAAACGCACATAGTCATGGGGGTAGCCGTAATGCGCGAGGGTGTCGCGCTGCACTGCGGACTGCTCCTCATCCTGGGCCAGGACCAGGACTCCGCTGAGCTTGTGGCGGATGGGGCCAGACCTGGCTTGTAAGCGATGCAGGGTGTGCAGGGTCTGAAAAAAAGCAGCACGCGAGAGCCGTGCAGCCAGATTGTCGTCGCGTGAGAGCACCGGGCGCAGGATTCCGGCAGGATTGCCCGAAGCTTCCCTGGCAGGCCCGTCGTGACGGTCGAACAGGTCGACTTGCCACCCCTGTTGCGCCAGGCGTTCTGCCATCAGGCATCCGGCAATGCCGGCGCCGACGATCATGGCATGCCGCTGCGTGATGGGATGGAGATGGTTGCGTGCCAAGACTGGATTGCGCGCAGTCGAGACCATGCGACTGAAAGCCGCCTCGGGAATCTTGTCGAATCGTGCTTCCAGGCGTTCCCGCTTGCGCCCGAAACCGGGGAGGCGCCGTACCGTAAATCCATGGGCCTCGAGGCGCCGACGCACGGCACCGGCCACGCACCAGGTGGCCAAAGTGCCCTGGTAAGCCATCTGGCGAGCCACGTGACGGATCACCCAGTCATCCCACATCTGGGGGTTCTTGTCCGGTGAAAAACCATCGAGGAACAGGGCGTCTGCAGCCATGGCCAGCTGCGGCAAGGTTTCCTGGATGTCTCCCAGGATCAGCGTGAGTGTGACGCGGCCCTCATCAAACCTGAGCTGATGAAAACCAGGCACCAGTGGGGGCCAGGCGGCAAGCAGGGCCCCGGACAGGGCGGCGAGGGTTGCAAAGGGGGCGAGGGCCAGTGCCAGGTCGTTGCGATTCAAGGGGAATTTTTCAAGCGAGACGAAGTGCAGTCGGGCCTCAGGGTTGGGCACCGTGTGGCGCCATGCGCTCCAGGTCACCAGAAAATTCAGTCCAATGCCGAACCCGGTTTCCAGAATCTGGAAATCGGGGCGATTCAGCCAGCGTTCCGGCAATGCATTGCCGCTGAGAAAAACGCTCGTGCACTGGGCAATGCCACCGTCCGCTGAGTGGTACACATCATCGAAGGCCGGGGCGCGCAGAACGCCGTCCTCGAAGCGGATTTCTGCAGGGGTCATGGTCGTCATCCACGCATTGTACTGTCCGACAAGTTGCGCGGCATTCATTTGTTTGATCGCTCGCAAGGCCTTTGCCGTCATTACAGTGGGCGGGCATAAAGGATTTTTTTCCTTGAACTCTTACGGGGTGCCATGGTGGGTCTTGTTGCGCAAGCCTCCCATGATCAACAGGCAATACCCAATCGCCGGACGGCATGCTTCTCGCCGTCAGGCGGGTCATCGCAAGCCTCCGGTATTTTTTTGGAGGATGAGCGATGATTGCATTCGATCTGTTTCAAGGGTTGTTTCGAAGTGTGGTTTATCTGGGGGTGGTGTTACGCCACCATTGGGGTCGTAAGGTGACGCCAGAACGATGGACGGAGCAAATGGCGGCTGCTGAAGCCATTCACGCACCGTTGGCGCTTCCGGCGCCGGCGCCGGCAGAGTCCGAATCATCATTGGCAGCACCGGAGTTATCGGCACCTCAGCACCTTGTCCCTGTGCCCGATGCCGATTATCTGGTGAGTCAAGTGCTGGTGAGATACGGTGAGGGTTTTAACGTGGTTTGTCATTTCTATCGGCGTGATTCGCGCGTGGTCCGTGCACTCTGGCTGGATTACAAAAGCCTTCAGCGTAAACATGGGGCTTATGTTGTTCGGCGCCTGCGCACTCGTGCAGGCCAACAGGTTGCGAGAGCCAGGGGTTCAGCTCGTGCGCAAGGCGTAACGCCAAGGCGTTGGGGCCGTATCGCATTACCTGACGAATTTCTGGAATTTGAATCGCTCCAGGATCTGCGGGTGATACGACTCATGGAGAAAACTCTGGTAGACGCGGGGGCGCTGATCGAAGAGGAAATTCCCGAAAACCTGCTCAACAAGCGGCCGTGGCGTCTTCTCCCTCCCTGTGCCGCACCAGAGCACGAGTTGACGGATTTGCAGAAGCGACGCAAGACCATCGAACGCTCCATGGAGGAAATCCGGGCGGAAGATGCGGCCCGTAAGGTGCCGCTAGCCAGCCAGGACAAGCTGTATCCCAACATGATCAAGCCGCCAGTAGTCAGTTCACATAGCGGTGTGCTACGCAAAACCGGTTATGTGGAGCGTACGGATCCGTCAGGCCGCAAGTACCGTACTTTTTTCGCGGAAGTGGAGGATGAGGTGCGGACTATTCGGCATATCGGCGTGGATTTGCAACGCGCCCTGTTGCGTGAACAGATCAACATCGGAGATCGGGTGGAAGTGTTCAATATCGGACTGGTCCCGGTAGGTTCGGGCAAGTACAAAAAGAAGATATGGAGTGCCCGAAAATTGCCGGTGTAATTGAACCACGGGGGTGTCAACCCCCGTTTTTTTTTGCTGATTGTGTTAACCTCGACGGTATTCAGCCGCAGATCAAGACCATGAACTTCTTTTCCATTCTGATTGCACTGCTACTGGAACAGTATCGTACTGTTTCCGCTCAAGCCAAAGTCTTTGCTCTCTATGATCGTTATGCCAGCAGCCTGGATGACCTGCTCAATTCAGGCGAACGGCACCATGGCATAGCCGCCTGGATTCTTGCGGTCGTACCCGTCCTGCTGGTTTTTGGCACGCTCAACGTCGTCGCGGGCTGGATGGGTGTGGGCCTGGGATGGGCCATTGATGTGCTGGTGCTGACCCTGGTGCTGGACTTCAGGGTGGTGCTGAATCGCCTGTCTACGTTACAAGGCGAGTTGCGCCATATGGAGCGCGAACAGGTCGCAGAGCGCCTGGGTTTTCCGGGCCCAAGCGCTCCGGCGCTTGCCGAAATGGTGGCTCGTGGCATCGAGCTTGCGCTCATCGACATCCATACCCACCTGCTGGCCGTATTGTTCTGGTATTGCGTGTTGCCCGGACCGACCGGAGCGTTGTTGTACTTGATGGCGATGCGTCTTAACCGCCTTTGGGGCTCGGACACGCAAACCGATTTCGGACATTTCTCCCGCACGGCATTTTACTGGCTGGACTGGATACCCCTAAGGCTCACTGCACTGGCCTTTGCCATCGTGGGTAATTTCGAGGATTCGCTGTTCTGCTGGCGCACCCAGGCTTCAGGCCATCGCGTCAGTCTACGCATTATCCTGGCCAGTGCTGCCGGGGCCCTCGGGATTCGTCTTGGCGACTCATCCACGCCCAATCGTGTTTACGGAGGGCTGGACCTGGGCGTGGGCGAAGCACCTGACATTGACCACCTGAGAAGTGCCGAAGGCATGATCTGGCGCACCCTGGTGTTGTGGCTATTGATTATTGCACTGATGACGATTGCCGCCATGGTGGGGGGTTAATCGTGGTTTCGATGACGCTTGGCCTGTTGCAGGCTGGTGAGATAGCGCAACCGTAACTCGCGGCGTTCGTTTCCCCGTGCCCAGTTTTTGAGGGCGCAGTCCGGTTCATTGAGATGCTGGCAATCCATGAACCGGCATTGCCCCAGAAGCCCCGAAAACTCCCTGAAATAACCTTCAATGGCATTGGGACTCAAGTGGGCCAGGCCAAATTCCTGCAGTCCTGGAGAATCGATGAGTGCGCTTTGCGCATCCATGGCGTAGTAATGGGCTGCAGTGGTGGTGTGGCGCCCCGAATCCAGAGCCTGCGAGACGATGTTGGTGCGGGCCATGGCGTCAGGTACCAGGGCGTTGACCAGCGTGGATTTGCCCATGCCGGACTGCCCTACCAGAATGCTGACCTGTCCTGTCAGCACGGGGCGCAATGCCGATACGTCTTCCAGCGCGCTCAGTGAAACCAGGGGGTAGCCCAGTTCGACGTAGTACTCAAGTGCCGCGCGGACCCGTATCGCAGGGGCCCCCATATCCATTTTGTTGAGGATGATCATGGGTGCCACGCCGGCGGCGTCGGCAGCAATCAGGCAGCGGGTCAGCAGTTCGTCGCTGTAGGTGGGTTCTGGAGCCACGACGATCAGCGCCTGATCCACGTTGGCGGCCAACAGTTTTTCGCGCCAGGCATCCGCACGGTACAGCAGGGTACGGCGTTCATGCACCGTTTCAATGACGCCTTGTCCGGGAGAGGTCAACTGGATGTCTACCCGGTCCCCGCAGGCCACATCCTTGCGCTTGCCGCGGCGCACGCAGCTGATGGGCTGCCCGGAACCGGCAAGGGCAACGTCATAATGACGGCCAAATGCCGCAATGACTGTTCCGGTGAGGGCGTCGTTCACGCGTTTTGCAGGGATTCCAGGCGCGCAATGCGCACTGCGGCCGGGGGATGTGAGTCATAAACGGCCGAGTGCAAAGGATCCGGCGTCAGGGTCGAGGCATTATCCTGGTAAAGCTTGACCAGGGCACTGATCAATTCCCTGGCCGGGGTATGCTGGGCAGCATAGGCATCGGCCTCGAATTCATGCTTGCGGGAATAAAGGCTCATCAGGGGTTGCAGGGGAAAACCAAAAACCGGAATGACCAGGATGAACAGTATCAAGGCGATTGCAGTCCCCGGTGTGGTGACGCCCAGTCCGAGATAAAACCAGGGCGCTTCCTTGAGCCAACCCAGAAGCCCCAAAAAGACCAGGCTCAACCCAAACAACACCATGATGCGCTGGAACACGTGCTTTTGATGGTAATGCCCCAGCTCATGGGCCAGTACGGCCTCTGTTTCAGCGGGGTCCAGGCGCGTGAGCAGGGTGTCGAAAAACACGACCCGTTTGCTTTTTCCAAAGCCCGTGAAGTACGCGTTGCCATGATTCGAACGTTTGGACCCATCCATCACAAACAGCCCGCTGGAGCGAAAGCCGCAACGCTTGAGGAGGGCTTCCACCCGCTGGCGCAAGTCCCCCGGGGGCAGTGGGGTAAACCGGTTGAACAGGGGGGCAATCAGGGTGGGGTAGAGCATCAGCAACACCACATTGAAGGCCATCCAGGCTGCCCAGGCCCAGAGCCACCACAGGCTTCCCAACGAATTCATCATCCAGACCGCCGCCAAAAACACGGGGGCACCCAGGCCCACGGTAATCAGGGATTCGCGCAACAAATCCATCAAAAACAGTCTCGGGGTGATGCGATTGAAACCAAAGCGCGCTTCCACGCCAAAAGTGCCGTACAGGCTGAGCGGCAAATCCACCAGTGCGCCGACCAGAAGGACGCTGCCACCGAGCGCCAGATCATGCAGGCTGCCGTTTCCCAAGGCGTCTGCCAGCCACCGGTCCAAACCCTCCAGTACGCCACCCTCGATAAAGCCCAGCAGTAGCAAGGCGTCGGTCAGGGTGTGTATCATACGAAGCCTGGTTTTGGCGCAGGTGTAATCAGCAGCTTTTTGATGGTCTTCCAGCGCAATGCGGTTTTGAAACGCCGCGGGGACGCTTTGTCGGTTAAGCTTGACGTGGCGAATCTGTCTCAATGCCAGCCACAGGCGTCCTGCAGTCACGCCTGCCAGCAGCGCCAGAAAAACCAGGTGAAACAACATCGAAGCATTCATGTAATGATGAGTGTCGTCAGAAAACGCAAGTAGGAAAAGGATCAAACCACCGAATTATGGCACAAGACAAGAACCGCCTCATCTGGGTCGACATGGAAATGACGGGACTCGACCCCGCGCGCGACAGAATCATCGAAGTGGCCATCGTGATCACTGACAACCAGTTGGCCACGGTCGCCGAGGCACCTGTACTGGTGGTCCATCAGTCAGATGCCGTGCTGGATGGCATGGATGCGTGGAACAAGGGAACGCACGGCCGTTCGGGACTGATCGACAAGGTCAAGGCCTCTTCGCTGGATGAAGCCAGGGCAGAAGAATCGCTTCTGGCCTTTCTCAAGGAATATGTTCCGTCTGGCGAATCACCCCTGTGCGGCAATTCCATTTGCCAGGACAGGCGTTTCCTGGCCAATTACATGCCCAGCCTGGAACGCTACTTTCATTACCGCAACCTGGATGTCAGCACACTCAAAGAGCTCTCCAAGCGCTGGAAGCCCGAAATTTACGGGGCGTTCAAAAAATCAGGAAAACATGAGGCCCTGGCGGATATCTACGAGTCCATCGAAGAGCTCAAACATTACCGGGAGCACTTCATCAAGCTTTAGCGGAATACCTTGTTGAGGTGCTCCAGAAACTGTTGCGCGGGCACATAGCCCACGAGCCGTCCCTCGCTGACTTCGTGGCCGTCACTGCCATAGAAAATGGTGCCAGGGGGGCCGAACAAGCCGAAGCGTGCCAGCAGGGCCTGGTCTTCCGGGGTGTTTTGAGTAACGTCCGCGCGCAGCAGTACGCCCTTTTCCAGGGTTGATTTTACTTCCTGGGTGGGGAAAACCTTCTTTTCCATCTCAACGCAAGAGACGCACCAATCGGCGTAAAAATCCAGGAGTACGGGGCGCCCCTCTGCAGCAGCCCTGCCAAGGGCTTGATCCAGCGCCGCCGTGGAGGTCACGCGTTCAAAGTGGGGACCATTCGTACTGATCCGTGATCCCAGAAGCGGCATCACCATCCAGAGCGCAACGCCCAGCAAGAGCACACCAAAGAACCGTTTGACCCAGACCATCCAGCGCCCGGCCCGGGGCAACAACGCTCCAGCTGAAGTACCGATCACCAGCAGCGGCACGCCCATTCCCAGCGCCAGGATGAACAATGCTGCCCCTCCCAGGGCGATGTCATGGGTCTGTGCGATATAAAGCAGTCCGCCAGCCAGCGGGGCTGCCACACAAGGCCCCATGACCAGGGCCGAGAGGATGCCCATCAAGCCGACTCCCAGGTACTTTCCCCCGGGTAGCCGGCGGGACAGGTTGTTCAAGCCGTTTTGTAGCACGGGTGGCAACTCCAACTGGTACACATCGAACATGGAAAGCGCCAGGATGACAAACAGGATGGCCGTGCCGATCTGAACGGGTGGTGTTTGCAGGGTGTTGGACAGCAGCGTGCCTGAGAGCCCGGCCAGAACCCCGGCCATGGCGTAGGTCACCGCCATCCCCATTACATAGGTGAGGGACAGGCCAAAGGCGCGGCTTTTGGTAATGTCATGTCCCTGGCCGGCGATGATGCCCGAGAGGATGGGAATCATGGGAAACACGCAGGGGGTCATGGCCAGCAAGAGTCCGAAACCGAAAAAAGTGGCCAGCACGAGTAGTGGTCTTGCCCCTTTCAGGAAGCTCAGAAACTCATTGGGGTTGGCCGAGTTGATGTCGGGAGCACGCTCTAACGGGGTGTTTCCGGAAACGGGTTGGTAACGGCCGGTCAGCGAGGCCAGAACGAAATGTTGCGTGGTGGGCGGGTAGCAGATCCCCTGTTCGGCGCAGCCCTGATAGGTCACTGCCAGTTCCCGTGGGGGGTCCGCGGGCAGACTGACGTCCACGGCGAAGGGGTGGTGATACACCCAGACACGACCAAAACTGGGGTCCTGTTTGCTCTCGGCTTGCGGAAAGGCGATTCGGCCTACCGAAGTTTCAGTGGCGTCGACGATCTTGATCCGGTCGCGATACAGGTAATAGCCTGGGGCAGGCGTAAACGCCACGGCCAGGTCCTGGGCCGCCGCAGTACTGATGCTGACCTTGAAAGCCTCTTCGGGCATCAGGAAGGTTTTGGGGGCATTGGATGTGGCCAGTGTTGCTGGCAGGGCGGGCTTATTGAAGGGCAACGCTTCAGAAGCGCCTGCAGGGGGCATGGCAGTGGCAAGGAGCAGGGCCCCCAACAGGGGGAGCGTGCACGATCCAAGGCGTTGCAGTCGCAAGCGGGCAAAGTCCATCAATGTCTGGTTTTCCTGGGGTAACGGTCTTAAGTCGGACATTTTACTCCGACAACCGGCGCAGCGCCCAGTTCACATGTTCCCGCACCAGTGCCGAAGGATGGTCCTGGCGCTGGTGCAATGCAGCGATGGCCTTGGGCTGCGGTGGGCCATTGCCGAGGGCGACGGCAATGTTGCGCAGCCAGCGCTCATGACCGATGCGGCGAATGGCAGAACCGGCCATCTGGTCATTGAACCGGGTTTCGTCCCAGGAAAACAGGGCAACCAGTTGGTCGGACTGGAGTGCGCGACGCGGGGCAAAATCAGAAACCGGGGATTGTTGGGCAAAGCGGTTCCACGGGCAGACCAGTTGGCAGTCATCGCAGCCGTAGATGCGGTTGCCAATCAGCGGTCTTAACGGCTCGGGGATGGCCCCCTTGAGTTCGATGGTCAGGTAGGAGATGCAGCGCTGTGCGTCCAGTCGGTAAGGTCCCAGGATGGCCTGGGTTGGGCACACGTCGATGCAGGACTGACAGGTTCCGCAATGGTCCTCAACGGGAGCATCGACGGGCAGGGGCAGGTCAGTGTAAATTTCGCCCAGGAAGAAAAAAGATCCGCCATCCCGACGCAACAACAGGGTGTGTTTGCCGCGCCAGCCCAGCCCACCCTGATGGGCAATTTCCACCTCCAGCACGGGGGCACTGTCTGTAAACACCCGGTAGTTGAAAGGCCCCCAGTGCTGCTCCAGCCGGTGGGCCAGTTGCTGCAGGCGGGAGCGCAGCACCTTATGGTAGTCCCGTCCCAGGGCATACCGCGAGATGTAACCACGGTCAGGGTCAGACAGCGTCGTTTCGGCCTCGCTCAGGGGGGTGGTGAGATAGGGCATGCACACGCTGATGACGCGCAGGGTGCCCGGATGCAGCGCGGTGGGGTCCGCGCGCAGGGCAGCGTGTTGCCGCATGAAGTGCATTTCGCCATGATGCCCCGCATCAAGCCACGCCTGTAGCCTGAGGGTGGCCTCGCGCAGATCGGGGCGCGTCACGCTCACGGCATCAAAGCCCAGATCCAGTGCGCTCTGGGTTAGCAGCAATTTGAGCGCGTGGGGGGAAGGCGGGGCAGGCATCATGACGACCCATGATACCCGAGCAGGCCAACGCTTGCGTTGACGCCCGGGGTATGGTTCGATATCAGGTTAACCAATCCCAATGCCGTACGAGGTCAGAATTGAACGAGCCAGATGCCGCCGCCCCCTTGACGCTTGAATTCGGGCTTTCCGACCTCGCAGCCACGGAACATTGGGCAACGCGGTTTGCCGCCTGCCTCAAGCCAGGCATGCTCGTGCTGCTGCAGGGAGACCTTGGTGCGGGTAAAACCACCGTCGTGCGGGCCGTGTTGCGCGCCCTGGGGGTCGAAGGAAATATCAAGAGCCCTACCTATCCCGTGCTTGAAACCTATAATGTTTCGAGCTTATACTTGTATCACTTTGATTTTTATCGAATCAAAAGCCATTCTGAACTGGAGGACGCTGGTTTTCGTGAATGCTTCGGCGGAGCGGGACTGTGTTTCGTGGAATGGCCTGAAAAAGCAGGGAACTGGCTCCCTGCAGCGGATGTCCTTATCGAATTGCGTGCGGAGGGGGAAGGGAGAAAGCTGACCGTCACTGCGGGCTCATTATTGGGACGACAATGCCTCGAGCGTATTTTCATTTCCTGACAGGGCTCCTGCTCCTCGCGGGAGTCGCAAGCGCCTTCTGGGCTCCTGCTGCGGTGGCAGGCACCCGCATCCATTCCGTCAGGCTCTGGCCCGCCGAAGCCTACACCCGGGTCACTTTCGAATCGAACACCGGCATTCGCAGCACCCTGTTTTCGGTGGAGCATCCCGACCGGCTGGTACTCGACCTCGAAGGGGTGGAACTGGGCCCCCCCCTTGAAACCATGGCGCGCAACCTCAAGGCGGATGACCCCTACATCAAGGGAATTCGGGTAGGGCGTTTCAAACCAGGCGTTCTGCGCGTGGTATTCGACCTCAAGACCCGGGTCAAGGCCAGCACTTCCCTGCTCGATCCAGTGGCAACATACGGTTACCGGCTGGTCCTTGATATCTATCCCGAAACGCCTGCGGACCCCCTGATGGCGCTCTTGGAAAGCCATCAAGCTGCGGTCACCACCCCGCAGGGGCCCGATACGCCGCAGGCTGTCGAGTCTGCGCCACCGCCGGCCCCTCCCGCGGTTTCCGAAGGGGCCGGGGTGGCCCCGGCACTGGAGGCCCCGATTGCAACGGCGGCTGCCACGCTCCCGTCGTCAGGCGCGCCTGAGCCGTCCCTGAATGTTGCCCCCTCATCTTTGAAGCCCCGAAACCTGCAACAGCGCATCATCATTGCCGTGGACGCGGGTCACGGCGGAGAGGATCCCGGGGCGCATGGCCGCGGCGGCACCTATGAGAAAAGGGTGACGCTTTCCATCGCGCGACGGCTCAAGGCCAAAATCGATGCGCAACCCAACCTGCGCGCCGTCCTGATTCGCGACGGCGACTACTTCATCCCGCTCCAGGGTCGCACGGCCAGGGCTCGGCAACTGCATGCTGACCTGTTCGTGTCGATTCACGCAGATGCCTTCATCAACAGCGATGCGCGCGGTTCTTCGGTGTTTGCCCTGTCCGAAAAAGGGGCTACCTCGGTTGCGGCGCGCTGGCTGGCCAAGCGGGAAAATGATGCCGATCTCATCGGCGGGGTCAATATCAATGCGCACGAAACCTATCTGGCCCAAACCCTCTTCGATTTGTCTCAAACGGCCACCATCAACGACAGCCTCAAAATTGCCCGGGCGGTACTGGGCGAGTTGGGCCATGTCAACGCACTACACAAGGGCGAAGTGGAACAGGCAGGATTTGCCGTACTGAAGTCTCCCGACATTCCTTCCATCCTGGTGGAGACTGCATTCATCACCAACCCCGACGAGGAACGACGCCTGAACGATACTCAATACCAGGACCGCCTGGCTGAGGCAATCCTGACTGGCCTGCAGCACTATCTGGCAGCCAACCCACCCCTGAACAAATCCCGTACCGTACGATCTGACCTGAATGGCAGTCGTCTTGCTGTGTTTCCATGAGGCGTATAGAACGGCTGGACGATGTCCTGATTGCCCAGATTGCTGCTGGTGAAGTCGTTGAAAGGCCCGCTTCGGCGCTGAAGGAGCTGGTGGAAAACGCACTCGATGCCGAGGCCAGCGACATTGCCGTGACGCTTGAAGAAGGCGGCGTCAAGCGCATCCGGGTGGATGACAACGGGTTGGGCATGATGGCCGAGGACCTGCCGCTGGCCCTGGCGGCGCACGCTACCAGCAAGATCCGTACCTTGAACGATCTTGAAACGGTGTCGAGCCTTGGCTTCCGTGGTGAAGCGCTGGCCAGCATGGCCGCCATTGCAGAAGTCACCATCATCAGCAGAACGGCGGCATCCCCCAGGGCGTTCAGCATTCGCAGTCAGGGGGGAAGGGCAGAAGACGTCAGCCCTGCGGCGCGCGATCCTGGCACCACCATCGTGGTGGCCGACCTGTTTTCAGAGACGCCAGCACGCCGCAAATTTCTCAAATCAGAAGCCACCGAGTTTGCCCATTGCGATGATCTGCTGCATCGGCTGGCGCTGGCCAATCCGCAGGTGACTTTTCGACTCACCCATCATGGCCGCGTTCAACGTCATTGGCCCGCTTCCAGTCTAGAATTGCGCGTGCGTTCCGTGTTGGGCGAAGAATTCATCGCAGCCGCCCTGTCCGTGACTGAGCAGGTTGCAGGCCTCAGCCTGCAGGGGTGGGTGGCACGACCCACATTCTCCAGGGCATCGCGTGATACGCAATATCTTTTCGTGAACGGTCGCTTCGTGCGCGACAAGCTGGTGGCTCATGCCATTCGCCAGGCCTACCAGGATGTGCTGCATCACCAGCGGCACCCAGCCTATGTCCTTTTTCTCGATATGGACCCTGCTGCGGTCGATGTGAATGTGCACCCCGCCAAAACCGAGGTTCGTTTTCGGGAGTCGCAAGCGGTGCATCGTTTTGTATTTCAAAGCGTCAGCAAGGCGCTGGCAGGTACGGCCCCGGGACGCGAAGAAGCGTTTTCCCGGGAGCAACCCTACTATTCGCCCGGCACTGGCGTTCGCGCCGCAACACCGGTACAGCAAAACCTGGCCATCCGTGAGCCCGATGCCTTCCATGCGGCCCTGTTTGGGCCACTCTCCCGGCCCCTGGAACAGGCTGTGGAAAGTGCCGCAGCGAGCACGCCTCATGAGGGTGAATCGCCCCCTCTAGGGTATGCCCTGGCCCAATTGCAGGGCATCTACATCCTGGCGCAAAACCGTCTGGGCCTCGTCGTCGTGGACATGCACGCGGCCCACGAGCGCATCCTCTACGAGCGTCTGAAAGAGGCCCTCAGCCGCCAGGAGCTCCTGTCCCAGCCGTTGCTCATTCCCTTGAGCCTCAATGTGGAGCGCGGTGATGTGGCTGCAGTCGAAACCCACGCCGAAGCGCTGGCGGGGTTTGGCTTCGAACTGGCTGTGCTGGGGCCGGAGACGCTGGCCATTCGCGCGCTGCCGGCTTTACTTGCAAAGGAAGGCGCCGAGGCCCTGACGCGCAGCATCCTGTCCGAGCTGCGTCATTACGGCACTTCCCGCTTACTGATCGAAAAGCAGGATGCGCTGCTGGCCACGATGGCCTGTCACGGGGCCGTAAAGGCCAACCGGCAGTTGAGCCTGGCGGAAATGAACGCGCTCCTTCGCGACATGGAACGCATCGATCGTTCGGATCAATGCAACCACGGCCGTCCCACCTGGCGTCAAATCACGCTTGCCGAACTGGATCGCCTGTTCATGCGTGGACAGTAGCCATAGCAAGATGTCCAGCATGCGCGCCAGCGCCATATTCCTGATGGGACCCACGGCCAGCGGCAAGAGCGCCATAGCGCTCGAACTGGCGGCGCGTTTTCCCCTGGAAATCATCAATGTGGACTCGGCCAGTGTCTATCGGGGAATGGATATCGGCACGGCCAAGCCGGACGCTGAAACATTAAGGCGCGTCCCGCACCACCTGCTCGATTGCATCGAACCCACCGAAGCCTACTCTGCAGCGCGCTTTCGTGACGAGGCCCTGCAGGTGATGCACGGAATGGCCCGACGCGGCAGGGTCCCCCTTCTGGTGGGGGGCACCATGCTGTATTTCAAGGCACTGCAACAGGGGCTGGATGACTTGCCCACCGCTGACCCTGCAGTGCGCGCCGAGCTCGATCAGGAGGCTCTGGAGCAGGGTTGGCCGGCAATGCATGCAGCCCTCTCGCGGGTGGATCCGGTCTCGGCTGCCCGGTTGCAGCCGGGAGATTCCCAAAGGGTTCAGCGCGCCCTGGAAGTGTACCGGGTTACCGGAATTCCACTTTCCCAATATCATGGCTCCGAGTCGCGTCAACCGCTCGATGCCAGGGTGCTGGCTCTGGGCTTGCTGCCATCAGATCGCAGCGTTTTGCACCGGCGCATTGCCGAGCGTTTCGATGCCATGCTGGAGGCAGGCCTGGAAGCAGAATTGCGGACCTTGCGCCAGCGTCATGCACTGAACCCCGAGCTTCCCGCAATGCGTGCTGTGGGTTACCGCCAGATGTGGCAGTTTCTGGAGGGGCAGATCGACCGTGCAATGCTGCGCGAAAAAGGCATCATTGCCACACGCCAGTTGGCGAAACGCCAGATGACCTGGATGAGGAGCTGGCCCGCGTTGCAAACCTTCGACGCGCTGGCCCCGGGGGTTGTCGGCGAGATTGAACGGGAAATTGCCCGGTTTCTGCAACCAAAACCCTGAGTTCAGGGCTTGGTCTGGGTGACCCTGGCCTGAGCCTCGCCTGCTGCGAAGGCGATTTCGATGGTTTGTCCCGCAACGATTTCATGACTGGCGCGGATGATGCTTCCGGCCTCGTTGCGTACGATGCTGAACCCTCGTGACAACACGGCTTGGGGGTTGAGGTGGGTCAGTCCAGCTTCGAAGCGCTGCAGGGTTTGATGCTGGCGTTCGAAGTGCTGTTTGCCGGCGCGTGACAGCCGTTGGCGCAGGGCTTCCAGAACCAGTTTTTGCTGGCGCAGTCGCTCGCCCGGATGAACAAGACGCGCCCGCAACCTGCCCAGTTTCAATTCTTCGCGTTGCAAGCTGGTACGGGCCGTGCTTTGCAGGCGCCGTTGCACCATATCGAGGCGCATGCCATCCTGTTCCACGCGTCTTTGCAACAGGGTTCGCAGGCGTTGTCCCAAAGCGTTCAGATGGCGCAGCAGCCCCTGGCGATCCGGGCTGACCAGTTCAGCGGCTGCAGTGGGCGTGGGTGCACGGCGGTCGGCCACGAAATCGGCAATGGTGAAATCGGTCTCATGGCCGATGCCGGCGATGACGGGGACCGGACAGGCAGCCAGGGCGCGTGCCACCACTTCTTCGTTGAAGGCCCACAGGTCTTCAATGCTTCCTCCCCCGCGACAAAGGATGAGCACGTCGCATTCGGCGCGCTGACCGGCAGTTTCGATGGCGCGCGCAATCAGGGTTGCGGCCCCTTCTCCCTGAACAGGAGTGGGGTAAAGAATGACCCGGGTGGCAGGACTGCGCCGCTTCAGCGTGGTTAGCACATCGCGCAATGCGGCAGCGGCAGGCGACGTGATGATGCCGATCGTGGCGGGGTGAGGGGGGAGGGGCTTTTTCAGGGCCTCATCAAACAAGCCTTCTCCAGCCAGTTTTTCCTTGAGTTGCGTGAAGGCCTCAAACAGCTTTCCCATGCCGGCCTGACGCATGGTTTCCACGGTGATTTGACAGGAGCCGTTGGGGGGATAGAAGGTGGTGGGGCCCTTGAGCTCGATGGCCAGTCCATTGCGTGGACGCCAGTCCAGGCGCTGGTTTCTGGAACGGAACATGACGCACCGGATCTGTGCGTTGGCATCTTTGAGATTGAAGTACCAGTGCCCCGAAGTGGCTTCGGTAAAGTTGGAAATTTCCCCCTGAATCCAGACGGCGGGCAAGGCCTCTTCCAGAACCCTCTGGATGCGTGAAGCGAAGCTTGAAACAGTGAGTATCAGCTCCAAGCTGTCTGGCAATTGAGGCAAAATCCCTTCGAGAGTGGCATCAGATTTAGAAGGCGATTTCATAAGCTCGGCCACGCCTTGATGAGCGGCTATTTTTTAAAATATTGTTAAACAAAGCCATATTTTTTTGCTGTTCAAAAAATGCGCTAATCAAAAAAAGTCCATTAGGATGATGGGGTTGTCATAAATCAAAGGAAACTGTTCACAAAGTTATCCACAGACTTTGTGGACAACTCGCATGGGTCGCCAATCCCTGCTCCTTCCATTACACTACCACCCAGTTGATATCCTTGGGGAGTGGCAGTGCCACATCTGATTGAAGCGGCCGGATGGCCTAGTATCTTGCTGGTTATTGCTTCGATTGTGGGGCTTGCCATCATCTTTGAAAGATTGCTGGCCCTGCGCGCCTCCAGGGTGTTGCCCCCAGGGCTGCTCAACGACGTTCTGGCAGGTGTCCGGGACCAGGGGGTTTCGCCTCAACTGATTGAAAAAGTCGAAATGGGGTCGTCCCTGGGCCGTATCCTCGCCGCGGGGCTGCGCAACGAGCGCAATTCACGCGAAGCCATGAAGGAATCCATTGAAGAGGCGGGTCGTGCCGTGTTGGTGGATCTTGAGCGGTCGCTCTCAACCCTCGGCACCATTGCCAGCATCAGCCCCCTGTTGGGGCTGTTCGGTACGGTAGTGGGCATGATCATGCTCTTTGGCAGCCAGAATCCTGCAGGGGCCAGCCCTGCGGAATTGGCCCAGGGTATTTCTGTAGCGCTATACAATACCGCCTTCGGGTTGGTGGTGGCCGTGCCCAGCATGATTTTCTACCGTCTGTTCCGTTCGCGCATCGACAGGCTGGTGGCCGAGATGGAGCAACAGGCCATCAAGCTGGTGGAAGTGCTTCACGGGGAACGCCTTCCGTGAATTTTCGCAGGGGACGGACCCGGGAAGAACCCGAAATCAATCTGATCCCCATGATCGACGTCCTGTTGGTCATCCTGATCTTTTTAATGATTACGACGACCTACAACCGGTATGCCGGGCTGCGCGTCAACTTGCCCGAAGGAGCCGCAGGTGAGCGCGCCCCATTGCCGGCCGGTAGTGTCATTGAAGTGATCGTCGAAGCCTCCGGGCAGACGCTCGTTGACCGGCAAGCGCTTCCTGATCCAAGTCTTGCGGCGATTGAGGATGCCCTGCAACGCGCTGCCCATGGCGAGAAGGATGTTCCCGTGGTCATCAGTGCAGATGCACAGGCCACCCATGGCAGCGTGGTCAGGGTCATGGAGGCGGCCCAAAGTGCCGGTTTTCGTCGGCTGACGGTCATGACCCGGGTTCTGGCGCACTGACTGCATGGAACGGTGGCTGCAGCATCAATGGTATCAGCGCACCGCACCGCCGCTCTGGCTGTTGCCCTTGAGTCTTCTCTTCCACCTGATCGTCAGCTTGCGTCGCCGGATGGCAGGATGGGGATGGCTTGCTTCCCACAGGCTTCCGGTGCCGGTTGTGGTCGTGGGAAACATCACCGTAGGGGGTACCGGTAAAACGCCCCTGACGTTGGCGCTCGTAGAGGCGCTGCAGCAGCGCGGCTGGCATCCGGGCATCATCAGTCGTGGCTATGGAGCGGCGCTACCGGGCATTCGGGAAGTACATCCAGACGACGATCCAGTCAAAGCGGGCGACGAACCGGTTCTGATGGCCCGCCGGGCTGGGGTTCCGGTATGGATTGCGCGGGACAGGGCAAGCGCGGGACGCGCGTTGTTGCAAGCGCACCCTGAGGTTGATCTGCTGATCAGCGACGATGGGCTGCAACACCTCGCCCTCGCGAGGGACATGGAAATTGCCGTGGTGGATGGACGACGGCTGCTGGGCAATGGGGCCTTGCTGCCAGCGGGCCCGTTGCGCGAGCCCAGGACACGCCTGGATACCGTGGATGCAGTGGTGATCAATGGTTTGGTGCAGCCCGGTTTCTCCACCCGCGCGCCCCAGTTTGGCATGACATTACAGGGCCGTGCCTGGGTGCCCTTGGGTCAAGGGCTGCGCGAAGTGGCCCTGGACCATTTTCGTGGGCAAACCTGCCATGCTGTGGCAGGCATCGGCAATCCGGGGCGGTTTTTCGAGTACCTCGAGTCGCTGGGAGTCCAGGTGATTGCCCATGCATTTCCGGACCACCACGCCTTTACGCCAGAAGATTTGCGCTTTGAATTGACGGCACCCGTACTAATGACGGAGAAAGATGGGATAAAATGCCAGGGATTTGAATTGCCCGGGGCCTGGATGTTGCCTGTGGGCGCGATACTCGATCCGGGCCTGGGGGCCCTGGTCGATCATACCCTGCAGCGGAGGAGACATGGACGGACGATTGCTTGAAATTCTGGTGTGCCCGCTGTGCAAAGGCCCGCTGCTGCAACGTGCGGCACGTACCGAGTTGGTCTGTGCCCCCTGTCGTCTGGCATTTCCGGTGCGCGACGGCATTCCGGTCATGCTGGAAGAAGAGGCGCGTCGCTTGAACGACACCGAGGAAGTTTAGGGGTGTCCCCTTCGTTCACAGCGATCATTCCGGCGCGCATGGGATCCACGCGATTTCCGGGAAAAGCGCTGGCGGATATCGCGGGTTTGCCCATGGTGGTGCATTGCGCCTTGCGCGCCCGGGATAGCGGGGCCGCACGGGTGGTTGTGGCGACTGATCATGAAAAAATTGCCACCGCGGTGCGCTCGGCGGGCCTTGAAGTGGTGATGACCCGGGCTGACCACGAAACCGGAACGGACCGTCTGGCCGAGGCGGCGGGTTTGCTGGGGCTCTCAGCAGATGAAATCGTCGTCAATGTGCAGGGCGACGAGCCGTTAATGGCTCCGGAAGTCATCCGGTACGTGGCAGAACGGCTGGCTACCAGCACAGCCTGCGCCATGGCGACAGCCTGTTACCCGATTCACGACCGGGCGCACTTTGAAAGCACTTCGGCAGTCAAAGTAGTGCTCAACCGTGAGGGAGAAGCGCTCTATTTCAGTCGCGCGCCCATTCCCTGGCCGCGCGATGCCTTTGCCGCAAAGGCGTCTTCATGGCCAGGCACCTTGCCTGCCTGGCACCATGTCGGCCTGTATGCCTATCGGGTGGCCTTTCTCGAGGCTTTTACGGGCCTCTCCCGCTCCCCCCTGGAAACTTTCGAGGCCCTGGAGCAGTTGCGGGCGCTCTGGCACGGTTACCGCATCGCAGTGGTTACCACGGACCGTGCTCCGGCGCCAGGCGTGGATACGCCCGAAGATTTGGAGCGCGTGCGCGCTTTATTTGACCATCGTCCGGTTTCCGGGTAGGTTCTCGGACTAACCATAACAAGTGTAGGGTCAGGGAGCAGTAGATATGCGGGTGATTTTGTTGGGGGCGCCGGGCGCCGGAAAGGGGACGCAGGCGAGTTACATCAAGGAGCATTACGGGATTCCCCAGATCTCGACAGGTGACATGCTGCGTGCTGCAGTCAAGGCGGGAACGCCACTCGGCCTTGCCGCCAAAAAAGTGATGGATAGTGGCGGGCTTGTCTCCGATGACATCATCATCGGCCTCGTCAAGGATCGCATCGCCCAGCCAGATTGTGCCCATGGGTTTCTTTTCGACGGATTTCCAAGAACCATTCCCCAGGCAGAAGCCATGCGCAGTGCCGGCGTCAAGCTGGACTTCGTGGTGGAGATCGACGTGGCAGACTCTGAAATCATTTCGCGCATGTCAGGGCGCCGGGTTCATGTGGCTTCGGGGCGGGTTTACCACACCCAACACAGTCCACCCAAGGTTACCGGAAAGGACGATGTGACCGGCGAAGCGCTGGTGCAACGTGAGGATGACCGCGAGGAAATCGTGCGCAAGCGCCTGGAGGTTTACCACGCCCAGACGCGCCCCCTGGTGGACTATTACGCTCAATGGGCGGCCAAAGGCAACGGCGATGCCCCCCGGTACGTCAAAGTGGCGGGTACCGGTGCCGTTGAATCCATTCGCGACGCCATTTTTGAGGCTCTCAACCACTGATTGACGAGGACCGGAAATCTCCATGGCTAAACCCAATGCGTTTTACGCCCAATCGGGTGGTGTAACGGCGGTCATCAATGCCAGCGCTTGTGGAGTGATTGAAACGGCGCGCAAGCATCGCGACAAGATCGGCAAGCTGTATGCTGGCCGCCACGGCATTCTGGGTGCGCTCACCGAAGACCTCATCGATACCAGCAAGGAATCTGAAGCAGCCATCCGTGCCCTGCGGCATACCCCGGCAGGAGCGTTTGGTTCGGCCCGCTACAAACTCAAGGGCCTCGAACAGAATCGCGCCGAATACGAGCGGCTGATCGACGTGTTTCGCGCCCACAACATCCGTTACTTTTTTTACAACGGTGGTGGGGATTCCCAGGATACGGCCTATAAGGTTTCGCAAATAGGCGAGCAGCTGGCATACCCCATTCAATGTGTGGGTATTCCCAAAACCGTGGACAACGACCTGCCCCTGACGGATTGCTGCCCGGGGTTTGGCTCTGTGGCCAAATATGTGGCTACTTCCATACGCGAGGCAGGATTTGACGTGGCCTCCATGGCCAAGACCTCCACCAAGGTGTTTGTGCTGGAGGTGATGGGGCGCCACGCAGGCTGGATCACGGCAGCTTGCGGACTGGCCGCTGACAAACCCGGTGCCGTTCCGCATATCCTGTTGTTTCCCGAAATTCCCTTCGAACCACAAAAATTCCTGGAGCGCGTGGATCAGACCGTCAAGGAAAAAGGGTACTGCGTCATTGGCGTATCCGAAGGCCTGCAGGATGCCGAAGGAAAGTTTCTTTCCGAAAGCGGGCTGCGCGATGCCTTTGGACACGCACAGCTGGGCGGTGTGGCGCCGGTCATTGCCAATCTGGTGCGTGAGCGCCTGGGTTATAAATATCACTGGGCAGTGGCGGATTACTTGCAGCGCGCCGCGCGCCACATTGCTTCGAGAACGGACGTGGCACAGGCCTACGCCATGGGCAAGGCAGCCGTGGAGTTTGCCCTCAAGGGGCATAACGCGGTCATGCCCATTGTCGTGCGCAAGTCCAGCAAACCCTATGTCTGGAAAGTCGGCATGGTGTCCCTGGCCGATGTTGCCAACCAGGAAAAAATGTTGCCTCGTGATTTCATCACGCCTGACGGTTTCGGCATCACCGCCAAATGCCGCCGGTATCTCGAGCCCCTCATCGCTGGTGAGGATTTTCCGCCGTTCAAAAACGGCTTACCCGACTACGTTACTTTAAGGAACATTGCCGTCCCCAAGAAGTTGAAGACCGCGTTCAAGGTGTAGTGTCTGCAGCATCACAATAGGGAGATAAAAATGTCACAAGGTGTCTTGTTTGCCCTGGTTTGCGCAGTTCTGGCTCTTGTCTATAGTCTCAGTTCCTATCAGTGGGTACTTGCAAAACCGAATGGCAATGCGCGCATGCAGGAAATTGCAGCCGCCATTCAAGAAGGGGCATCCGCCTACCTCAATCGCCAATACCGGACCATCGCGTTGGTGGGCGCCATACTTTTCGTGGTGATCCTCTTTGCCCTGGGGGCCAAGACAGCCATCGGCTTTGCCATCGGCGCCCTGGCTTCAGGCGCCACGGGCTTCATCGGAATGAACGTTTCGGTCAGGGCCAACGTGCGCACCGCGCAGGCCGCGCATGACGGATTGAATGCAGCCCTCGCCGTGGCATTTCGCGGCGGGGCCGTAACGGGCATGCTGGTTGTCGGGTTGGGATTGTTGGGCGTGACGGGCTACTTTGCCATCCTGCAGTACATGACCCCCGCAGGAGCTGTAGTGGATGCCACGCCATTGGTGGGGCTTGCATTTGGCGGCTCGCTCATTTCCATTTTCGCACGTCTGGGAGGCGGGATATTCACCAAGGGTGCGGATGTTGGTGCCGACCTCGTAGGCAAGGTGGAAGCTGGCATTCCTGAAGATGATCCTCGCAATCCCGCGGTGATTGCCGACAACGTGGGCGACAACGTGGGTGATTGCGCAGGCATGGCAGCCGACTTGTTTGAAACCTACGCCGTCACCATCATCGCCACCATGTTGCTAGGTGCCCTGGTGATGAAAGGTTTTGAGAATGCGCTGACTTATCCGCTGGCGCTAGGCGGGGTTTCCATCATCTCTTCGATCATTGGCACCTATTTCGTCAAGGCGCGCGTTGGTGGAAAGATCATGAACGCGCTCTACCGGGGATTGATCGTGGCAGGTGGGATTGCCGCAGTGGCGTTTTACCCCATCACGACCCTGCTGATGGGAAATAATCCTGCCGGCATCTCGCCGATGAATCTGTGGTTTGCTTCCCTCATCGGTCTCGCGGTGACCGCAGCGCTCGTGGTGATCACCGAGTACTACACGGCCACGGAATATTCGCCTGTGCAGACGGTGGCTGAAGCCTCCACCACCGGACATGCCACCAACATCATCGCTGGCCTTGGCATTTCCATGAAGTCCACCGCTGCGCCCGTGCTGGTGATCTGCCTTGGCATTCTGGGTGCCCATGCCCTGGGGGGCCTTTATGCCATTGCCATTGCAGCCACTTCCATGTTGTCCATGGCGGGCATCGTGGTGGCGCTGGATGCCTATGGCCCGATTACCGATAACGCAGGCGGCATTGCAGAAATGTCTGGCCTGCCACCAGCCATCCGCAACATTACCGACCCGCTGGATGCTGTGGGTAATACCACCAAGGCCGTGACCAAGGGCTATGCCATCGGCTCCGCCGGCCTCGCCGCCCTGGTGTTGTTCGCCGACTATACCCATCAACTTTCGGGGTCGTTGGGACGTGAGACCATATTCGACCTTTCTGATCACATGGTCATCGTGGGATTGTTTATCGGCGGCATGATTCCCTACCTGTTTGCGGCCATGGCCATGGAGGCGGTAGGGCGCTCGGCTGGTGCCGTGGTGCTTGAAGTGCGACGTCAGTTCCGCGAAATGCCTGGAATCATGACCGGAGCACAACGACCGGATTACACCCGTGCCGTGGACTTGCTGACCAAGGCAGCCATCAAGGAAATGATCATTCCTTCGTTACTGCCGGTGCTGGTTCCCGTCGTGGTGGGTTTGGTGCTGGGCGCCAAGGCCTTGGGGGGCGTTTTGATGGGTACCATCATCACGGGCCTGTTCGTCGCCATCTCCATGACCACGGGGGGTGGGGCCTGGGACAATGCCAAAAAGTACATCGAGGATGATCACTTTGGCGGCAAGGGCTCTGACGCACATAAAGCTGCGGTGACTGGCGACACGGTGGGAGACCCCTACAAGGATACCGCCGGCCCTGCGGTCAACCCCATGATCAAGATCATCAATATCGTGGCATTGATGATCGTTCCGCTGCTGCACTGAAGTGAGCGCACAACCTGCCCTGATTGAACGGTTGGGTCAGGACTCGGTACGTCGGCATGATTTGAGGGAATGGCTGAAGAGCCGCTTGCGTGATCCTGCCGACGTTCCGCACTTTGACGGGCGCATCATGATGACGCCCGAGGCCTGTGCTCTCGCAACGCCTGCGGCGGTGCTGGTCCCGCTGGTGGCGCGTCCGGAAGGCGTGCAGGTACTCCTGACGCGCCGCACTGATCACCTCAGTGATCATGCCGGCCAGATCAGCTTTCCCGGTGGGCGCGTGGAACCCCACGATGCTTCGGAGGTGAATGCCGCCCTGCGCGAAACTGAAGAGGAAATCGGCTTGCCCCGACATCAGGTGCAACTCCTGGGCACGCTGCGCGAATACTTCATTCCAACGGGTTACAGGGTCGTGCCGGTCGTGGGCTGGATCGAACCCCCGTTTCAGTTGAGCATCGATCCCTTCGAAGTGGCCGAAGCCTTTGAGGTGCCCCTGGCTTATTTTTTCGATCCTGCGCGGCACGTCCTGCAGCAGGACGTCAAAGACGGGCGCATGCGACAGTATTACGCCATTCCCTGGCAGCAACATAACATTTGGGGGGCCACCGCTGGCATTCTGGTGGATCTCTACCAGGTACTTTCAGCAGGCTCGTCCTAAAGCCGGTTCTTGAAACGGTCCGTAGCCAGCACCAGCTGGCGCAGAATCCCGGGCTCGAAAGCGGAGTGTCCCGCATCTGGAACGACAATATATTCAGCCTCAGGCCAGGCCTGGTGCAGGTCATCAGCGGTCACGATGGGGCAGACGCCGTCATACCTTCCCTGCACGATCACTCCCGGAAGATGGGCAATGCTACGGATGCGGTCCATCAGGCTGTTTTCGGGCAAGAAGATGTGGTTCATAAAATAATGGGCTTCAATCCTTGCCAGACCCAGGGCTACCGTATCGCTGGAAAAATGAGCCACGGTGTCCGCACTGGGAAGGAGGGTGGAGCAGGCGCCTTCGTAAGAACTCCAATGCCGGGCTGCGGGCATGTGAATGGCGGGGTCTGGATTGCTGAGGCGCAGATGGTAAGCCTGCAGCAGGTCATCGCGTTCGGCTTCAGGGATGAAATGCGCAAAAGTGCGCCAGGCTTCAGGAAAAATGGCGCGCAACCCGTACAGGAACCAGTGGATTTCAGCGGGGCGGCAGAGAAATATGCCGCGCAGGATGAGGCCAAGGCATCGTTCGGGGTGGGTCTCGGCATAGGCCAGTGCCAGCGTACTACCCCATGAACCACCAAATACAAGCCAGCGTTCAATCTGGAACATCTTGCGCAGGCGCTCCATGTCCTCGATCAAGAGGGGCGTCGTGTTGTCGCTGATGCAGCCCAGGGGGCGCGAGCGGCCCGCGCCGCGCTGATCGAAAACGATGATGCGATAAAACGCCGGGTCAAAGAAGCGACGATGCATCGGGCCGGCGCCGGCACCCGGCCCGCCGTGCAGAAACACCACGGGTACGCCATGCGGGTTACCCGATTGTTCCCAATAAATCTGGTGCGGCGGGGTGACTGCCAGCCAGCCGCTGTCATGTGGGTCGACGCGTGGATAAAGTGGGTCGGTGGGTTGCTTGGAATTCAAATTTTCCAGGGGGTTCATCTCGGGTATCATGTTTCTTGAGAAATCGTTCCAGAGGAACTGAATGTTATACGAACTTCACGAGTTGCAGCATGCCTCATTCATGAGCTTGAGATTATGGGCTAAATCGACGGCCAGTTTGTATGGCAGCCCTTATAGTCCGCTCAGCTACACGCCTGTGGGGCGCCTGGTGTCTGCGGGTTCCGAGTTGGTGCTCAGAACCACACAGCGGTACGAGAAACCCACTTTTGGAATCCAGGAAACGGTCATCGATGGGGTCACGGTACCGGTCGTCGAGCAAGTCACGCTGGAGAAGCCCTTTTGTCAATTACGCCGCTTTGTGCGGGTGGGCAATTTTTCCGGGCAACCCCAGGTCCTGATCGTTGCTCCGCTCTCGGGGCATTTTGCAACATTGTTGCGCGATACCGTGCGTGCTTTCATCCATGACTTCGACGTCACCATCACTGACTGGCGTGACGCCAAAATGGTGCCGCTCTCGGAAGGGGCCTTCCATTTTGACGATTATGTGCGGTATGTCCAGGAGTTCATTCGTTTTCTGGGCCCCAACGTCCATGTGGTGTCGGTGTGTCAGCCCACCGTGCCCACGCTGGCTGCGGTCGCCCTGATGGCGGCCCGATCAGAATCTGTACAGCCCCGTTCAATGGTCATGATGGGTGGCCCCATCGACACCCGAAAAAATCCGACGACCGTCAACAATTTTGCCAAGGAGAGGCCCCTGGTATGGTTTGAAAACCAGGTCATTTATCGTGTGCCGGTCAGGTATCCGGGCTATCTGCGGCGTGTTTACCCCGGTTTTTTGCAACATGCCGGTTTTGTCGCCATGAATCCTGGTCGCCACATTGATTCCCATCGCGATTTCTACCGGCACCTGGTGCAGGGTGACGGCGACAGCGCCAATGCGCATCGCAAGTTCTACGATGAATACAATGCCGTGATGGACCTTCCGGCCGAATACTATCTGGAAACGCTCGACCGGGTTTTTCACCGACACGCGCTGGCCATGGGCACCCTTGTTTCCTGCAACGAACCCGTGCGGCCCGAAGCCATCACCAAAACCGCCTTGCTGACAGTGGAGGGTGAGTTCGACGATATTTCCGGAAATGGCCAGACGGCCGCAGCGCACGACCTTTGCGTCAGCGTTCCTGCGGCACAGCGCCATCATCTTCTGGCCCGTGAAGTAGGGCACTACGGGATTTTCAGTGGTCGCCGGTTTCGCGAAATCATCTACCCCGAAATCCGCAAGTTCATTGCGAGCGTGTCCTGACCATGGCCGACGAAAAAAAGCCCGGTGAAATCTTCGAAATGTTCCAGAAGATGATCAACCCCATGGCATTTCCAATGCAAAACCTCATGATGGCGGGGCTTGGCGTGGACGATCTCGACAAGAAAATCAGCGAGCTCACCACTGTCAAGCACTGGCTCAACAGCAATGTGGGCATGCTGGAATTGACCATCAAGACCCTGGAGTATCAGCGCGCCCTGCTCACGCCAACCCAGGGCAGCGAGCCGGGCAAGCCCTCGGGCGCGCCATCCCAGGATAATAATCCGATGCTCAATCCGGCACTATGGCCCTGGGCCTTCATGGGCGCGGACAAAGCGCCTCCTGACCCTGCTCTAAAACCGTCGGGCAGTGGCAAGAAGCATCCTCCAAAAAGCTGAACGGTTGTTGCGAAGCCTGATCAGGACAGACGACGATCCAGCGTCAGGAAAGTAAGGTCATAGGCATTCTGCGCATCCTGTGGTCTTTCCAGGCGTGACACTTCCTGCCATTGCGCCCGATCGATTTCCGGAAAGTAGGTATCACCGGGGATTTCCGCATGAATTTGCGTCAGGTAGATGCGTTGGGTTGCGGGGAGAAAGGAGCAGAACAGCGCTTCTCCACCGATGACGAAAATTTCAGGATCTTCGCCAGCCTGAAACAGCGCACCTTCAACGGAATGAACCACATCGCATCCTGGCGCATGGAATGTGGGGTCCCGGGTGACCACGATGTTGCGCCGCCCAGGCAGGGGGCGACCAATGGATTCGTAGGTTTTTCTGCCCATCACAACGGGGTGACCCAGCGTCGTTGCCTTGAAAAAGGCCAGGTCTGCAGGGAGATGCCAGGGCATGGCATTGTTGGCACCGATGACGCGGTTCAACGTCATGGCCACCACGAGGGACAGGCGGGGTTGAGTCATGGGGAGGCATTATGCCTGACGGAGCGCCTTCAGGCCAGATTGCCCGCTCTGGTATCATGAGAGGGTTTTTATCGACGATGCCTCCTTGCGGGAAGAATACCCAGTGACTGATTTTCCTGATAGTGAACAGCCGGACTCGTGGGCGCGCCTGCCAACGCGACACGGTGAGTTTCGCGTGCGGACCTTTTCCTGCGGCAAGCAGGAACACCTGGTATTGCAGCTGGGGGAGGTGCGTGGGCAGCAAAATGTGCTGGTCCGCATCCACTCTGAATGCCTGACGGGTGATGTGCTGGGGTCCTTGCGCTGCGATTGCGGTCCGCAACTGCAATTATCCCTGGAGTCCATCGGCCAGGCAGGACACGGGGTACTGGTCTACCTCCGGGGTCATGAGGGGAGAGGGATTGGGCTGTCCAGCAAGCTTGCAGCCTACCGGCTTCAGGATCACGGACTGGATACGGTGGATGCCAACCTGCATCTTGGCTTGCCCATCGACGCCCGAACCTACGACTCGGCAGCGGCCATTCTGGTCCAGCTCGGGCTGACGACCATCCGTCTGCTCACCAATAATCCGGAAAAAATATCGCAGCTCAACCAGCCCCCGCTCGTTGTCGTTGAACGCGTGCCGCTCTTGGTCCCACTGCACCAGGAAACGCTACGCTATCTCAAGACCAAGCAGGAACGCTTGGGCCACCTGCTCGACCTGACCGAATAGTAGGGTAGGCATCAGTCGAACGGGGTCAGACAATATTGCTGCACTGCAGTAGAATATCCCCCTGGACTCATGGAAGCCAGAACCCTGAAAGGAAATGCATGATGCTGAAAGGCAAGACAGCCATTGTGACAGGCTCAACCAGTGGAATTGGCCTGGGCATTGCCAAAGCGCTGGCGGCGTCCGGCGCGCGTGTGATGCTCAACGGACTGGGTGACCCTGCAGAGATCGAAGCGATTCGCACCGGATTGGCCCGCAGTGCCGGGGTCGAGGTGGGTTTTCAGGAAGCCGATATGCGGCATGCTGACGAAATTGCAGCATTGGTGACCGAAACAGCCAGGCGTTGGGGTGGCGTGGATATCCTGGTCAACAACGCAGGCATTCAACATGTGGCCCCTGTGGAAGATTTCCCCGAAGAACGCTGGGATGCCATCATTGCCGTGAACTTGTCCTCAGCCTTCCATGCCATACAACATGCATTGCCGTTGATGAGACAAAAAAACTGGGGGCGCATCATCAACATCGCCTCAGCACATGGCCTCGTGGCCTCCGCACATAAGGCGGCTTACGTGGCCGCCAAGCATGGCATCGTGGGGTTGACCAAGGTGGTTGCCCTTGAGACTGCGCAAAGCGGGATTACCTGCAACGCCATCTGTCCAGGATGGGTCTTGACACCCCTTGTGCAAAGGCAGATCGACGCGTTGGCGGCAAACGAGGGGCTCAGCGCTCAGGCAGCCAAACAGCGCCTGTTGCAGGAAAAACAACCCTCGGGAGAGTTTGCAACTCCCGAAGAGATTGGCGCACTGGCCGTCTTTCTGTGCTCTCCCGCCGCCAACCAGATGCGCGGCTCAAACCTCAGCATTGATGGTGGCTGGACGGCCCAATAACCCTTCTAATCTGACTGGCATATTAATTCCATGGCTCTCAAAAAAGTATTTCCTGATGCAAAAAGCGCCCTCGCAGGGCTTGTTCATGACGGCATGTCCATTGCAGCAGGTGGTTTCGGTTTAAGCGGCATTCCCGAAAATCTCATCGCCGCCCTGGTGGAGAGTGGGGCGAAGGAGCTGACCATCGTAGGCAATAATGCCGGAGTGGATGATTTTGGCATGGGGTTGCTTCTGGCAGGTCGCCAGGTCAAGAAGGTGATCGCCTCCTATGTGGGTGAAAACAAGGAATTTGAACGACAGGTGCTGGCCAATGAGCTGGAACTGGAGTTGACGCCACAGGGCACCCTGGCTGAAAAACTGCGGGCTGGTGGCGCCGGCATTCCAGGCTTTTACACACGCACCGCCGTGGGCACGCCGTTGGCGGAAGGCAAGCCCACCCGGCTGTTCAATGGCAAGGAATATGTCCTTGAAGAAGCCATCCAGACAGATCTTGCTATCGTGAAGGCATGGAAGGGTGATACCGCGGGAAACCTCGTCTTTCGCAAAACAGCACGCAACTTCAACCCGATGATCGCCACTTGTGGCCGGGTGACCGTGGCGGAAGTGGAAGAACTGGTGGAGGCGGGACAACTCGACCCCGACCAGATCCATACCCCAGGCATCTATGTGGACCGCATCATCCAGGGTGCGCATTATGAAAAGCGCATCGAGTTTCGCACGCTCTCCGGTGGGCACCATGTGCACCAGCATCATCTGTCGGTGCGCGAAGTTCTGGCACAACGTGCCGCAAAAGAATTGCAGGATGGTTTTTACGTCAATTTGGGCATCGGCATTCCTACGCTGGTGGCCAATTACATCCCGGAAGGCATTGAGGTGACGCTCCAGTCTGAAAATGGCTTGTTGGGCATCGGACCGTTTCCCACGGAAGCCACAGTGGATCCTGACCTCATCAACGCAGGCAAGCAAACCATCACCACGCTACCTGGTTCCAGCATCTTTTCCAGTGCGGATTCCTTTGCCATGATCCGTGGAGGGCATGTGGACCTTTCCATACTGGGCGGACTGGAAGTTGCCGAAAACGGTGACCTGGCCAACTGGATGGTTCCGGGCAAGATGGTCAAAGGCCCGGGAGGGGCCATGGATCTGGTGTCGGGTGTCAAACGGGTCATCGTCCTGATGGAGCATGCTTCCAAGCATGGCGCTCCCAAGATACTCAAGTCATGCTCATTGCCCATCACCGGTAAAGGGGTCGTCAACACCATCATTACGGAGCTTTGCGTGTTTCAGGTCGAGCCTGGTCGGGGGCTGGTTCTGACCGAGCTGCATCCGGGCACGACACTTGAAGAGGTCAAGGCCAAGACAGGCTGTGACTTCAGGGTTGCCCTTCCATAAGGCAGTGCGTTTTATGCAGATGGACCCTTGAATTCCTGCGCGTTTTAACGCATCCTCTCTCATTGGCGGGCCTCCCCGCATTGCAGTGTAGCCAACCTGGTCAGGTCCGGAAGGAAGCAGCCACAGCTACTTCCTGCAAGTGCCGGGGGTAAGGCTCGCCACCCTATTTTCAACGGATGTCACTTTAACGCTAATCCTGGAACGATGATGGTGAGATCATTATTTATATTTGTACTTTTTGGGCTGCTCGCTGTTCGTGGCGCCGGTGCTTCTGATGCCATTTCCATCGAGGCGGGTTATGGCTATCACACCGACATGGGGCGTATTGCCTGGTCCAGGGCTTGGGACCAGCGCTGGTTTGCCGACTCTCCCTGGTTTCTGAGTGGGTACTGGGACGTCGCCCTGGGCCGATGGACGCCACATAACGCAGCGGGCAGCAACCACGACGTGACGGATTTCGGACTGACCCCGGTCTGGCGGCTTCGGCCTTCCCAGTACTACGGATCCATTTCTCCCTTTGTTGAAGCTGCAGTGGGTTTTCACTACATCAGCGACCACCAGATTTATGCCGGCCGGGACATGAGCACTCATTTTCAGTTCGGCGATCATGTGGGGGCAGGCCTGACCCTGGGTGAGCACCATGACTGGGATGTGATGTTGCGGTTGCAGCACCTGTCCAATGCCGGGCTGCAAAACCCCAATCCGGGTATCAACTTTTATCAGGTGCGACTCAGTCACTGGTACTGACGATTCGTCCACACGACATGGAACCCTCCCAGGTACTGGCACGCAAATACCGGCCCCGCACATTCTCCGAACTGGTGGGCCAGGAGCATGTGGTGCGGGCGTTGGGTAATGCGCTCCAGACGGGCAGGCTGCACCATGCCTATCTGTTCACCGGCACCCGTGGTGTTGGAAAGACGACGATTGCCCGCATCCTGGCAAAATGCCTCAATTGCGAGGTTGGGCTCAGCGCAACACCCTGTGGCGTCTGCCCCACGTGTCGCGATATCGATAGCGGCAGGTTTCCAGACATGCTGGAAGTGGATGCTGCCACCAATACCAAGGTGGAAGAAATGCGTGAGTTGCTGGATAACGCGCAATACATGCCCGTATCCGGACGCTTCAAGGTATACATCATCGATGAAGTGCACATGTTGTCCCGTTCGGCATTCAACTCCATGTTGAAGACCCTGGAAGAACCGCCAGAACATGTGAAGTTCATCCTGGCCACGACGGACCCGCAAAAAGTTCCGGTGACTGTCCTGTCGCGCTGTCTGCAGTTCAACTTGCGGCAAATGCCGCCAGACCTCATCACGTCGCGACTGCAGCACATTCTCGAGCAGGAACATATCCCCTGCGAGCCGGCCGCATTGCCGTTGATTGCACGTGCCGCCCAGGGCAGCATGCGCGACAGCCTGAGCCTGCTGGACCAGGCCATTGCCTATGGCAGCGGCCAGGTCAGGCTGGCCGAAGTAGGGGATATGCTGGGGTCCATCGAACAGGATTATTTGCTGGAAATCCTGCGTGCGCTGAGCATTGAGGATGGTGCCGCCCTGATGCAGGTGGCCCAGGGCATGGCAACGCGCAGCCTGTCATTTGAGCAGGCACTCCAGGATCTGGCGACACTGCTGCATGATCTGGCGTTGCTGCGCGCTTTGCCCGGGCAGCGCGAAGCACTTGGAATTGATGCGGCGCTCGAGCCGTTGGCAGCGTGCTGGGATGCGCAGACCCTGCAACTGTTGTATCAGATTGCCGTGCAAAGCCGCAAGGATCTGCCCCTCGCGCCAGACGATGCAGCCGGGTTCAGGATGGCATTGCTGCGCATGCTGGCATTTCAGCCAGTTGCCGCTGCCCAATCACAGCCCATGCCGGTTTTGCCCAAGGCGGCCAAGCCAGAGCCGGCAGCACCAGTGCCGACGGTTCCTGCCGCACGGGCCAGCACCGTCACCGAGAAGGGGGCGCCCCCAGCGCTGGGAGACTGGCCAGGCCTGGTGAGTCGTTTGTCTGGGGCCGGAATGGTTTTCGAACTGGCACGGCACTCTGAACTGGTGCGCTATGCAGAGGGAACGCTGGTACTGTTGCTCGAGCCAGCTCACAGGCATCTGATGTCCTACAAGGAAAAACTGCGCACTGCGTTGGAGGCTTTGCTCGACGCAGACATCAGGATCTCAATCGACGTGGGAGAGAGCGTTGGCAAGAGCGTTGCCGCCATTGAAGACGAGGCCCGTGCCGCAACCTTGCAGGAGGCTGCGGAGGCCATTCGCAACGATCCTTTCGTGCAAACCGTGGTGGGGACTTTAGGAGGCAAACTGGTAGAATCCACCATAAAACCCAAACACGAGCGGGATCAGGGAGAACATTGATGATGAAAGGTGGTTTGTCCGGCCTGATGAAACAGGCCCAACAGATGCAGGAAAACATGCGCCGCGCCCAGACCGAACTGGCACAGCGTGAGGTTGAAGGGCAGGCGGGGTCGGGGATGGTCAAGGTGGTGGTGACCTGTGATCACGACGTCAAGCGCGTCAGCATCGACGCCTCGGTCATGGATGACAAGGACATGCTGGAAGACCTGCTGGTGGTTGCGCTGAAAGACGCGCATCGTCAGGTCGAAGCGGCCACGCAGGAACGCATGGGTGGTTTCACGGCGGGCATGGGACTGCCCCCGGGACTCAAGCTGCCCTTCTGAACCGGTTGTGAGTGTGACCACCCCTTCGCGACTCGAAACCCTCATAGAGGCACTGCGTTGTTTGCCAGGTGTCGGACCGAAGTCTGCACAGCGCATGGCCTTTCATCTGATGCAACGTGACCGTGTCGGAGCAGGAACCCTGGTTCAGGCGCTATCCGAAGCGCTGCAAACCATACAGCATTGCGTTCAGTGCAACAATTTCACCGAAGCCACCCTGTGCGAACTGTGCAATTCCGAGAGACGGGATGCGCGTTTGTTATGCGTCATCGAAACACCTGCCGATCTGCTCATGATGGAGCAGACCCATGCCTATCGGGGTATGTATTTCGTGCTCATGGGCCGCCTTTCGCCACTGGATGGCATCGGGCCACAGGAAATCAGGCTGGACAGGCTATTGGACCGCGCCACTGACGGCGTGACGGAAGAAGTCATCCTGGCTACCAATTTTACCGCCGAAGGCGAAGCTACCGCGCATGCCATCAGCGAATTGCTGCGCCCCAAGGGCCTTCGGGTCACCCGCATCGCCCGGGGCGTACCCGTGGGCGGTGAACTGGAATACGTGGACAGCGGAACGCTGGCGCAAGCATTGCTGGAACGTCGGCCCACGTCGCGCTAGACCCCTGTTAGAGAGGACCTTCCCTATGTTGGACATACAATTATTGCGTACGGATCTGGATCAGGTCGAAGCACGCCTCGCCACTCGCGGCTTCAAGTTTGACGCGGGACGTTTTCGTGCCATGGAAGAGGAGCGCAAGCACATTCAGGTGCGTACCCAAACCTTGCAGTCAGAGCGCAATCAGGCTTCAAAGGCTATTGGACAGGCCAAGGCAAAGGGCGAGGATACCCATGTGCAGATGCAGGAAGTGGCCAGGATCAACGAGACCCTTGCAGCGGATGAGGCCAGCCTGAATGATATCCAGGCCAGGCTGGAAGCGTTTTTGCTGGATTTTCCAAACCTGCCACATGCCTCGGTGCCCGTGGGAAAATCCGAGTCCGACAACGTCGAAGTGCGTCGATTTGGAACGCCGCGCACCTTTGATTTTGAGGTCAAGGACCATGTGGCGCTGGGAGAAGGGTTGGGACTTCTGGACTTTGAAACAGCCAGCAAACTCTCCGGGGCACGTTTTTCAATTCTGAAAGGCGATCTGTCACGATTGCATCGTGCCCTGTCGCAGTTCATGCTCGACACGCATACCCGTGACCATGGTTACACCGAAATGTATGTGCCCTACATGGTCAACGCAGAGACCCTGCGCGGCACAGGACAACTGCCCAAATTTGAAGCCGACCTGTTTTCGGTTCCGCGAGGTGATCAGGGCAAACATTATCTGATTCCCACCGCCGAGGTTCCGCTTACCAATGTGGTGCGCGATGTCATCCTTCAGGAGGCAGACCTGCCCATGCGGCTGACGGCGCATACCCCCTGTTTTCGTTCAGAGGCGGGCTCGTATGGCAAGGATGTGCGCGGGCTGATTCGCCAGCATCAATTCGACAAGGTCGAGTTGGTGCAGATCGTCCATCCCCAGCACTCCTACGCGGCATTGGAAGAGTTGACGGGCCATGCCGAAAAGATACTGCAATTGTTGGGGTTACCCTACCGAGTCATCGTGTTGTGCACGGGCGACATGGGTGCAGGATCAAGCAAGACCTATGACATCGAAGTCTGGCTGCCTGCGCAGAACACATTCCGTGAAATTTCATCCTGCAGCAATTGCGAGGCCTTTCAGGCACGGCGCATGCAGGCGCGCTTTCGCAATGAAAAGAACAAGCCGGAACTGGTGCATACCCTCAATGGATCAGGTGTGGCCGTGGGCCGGGCAATGGTCGCCGTTCTGGAAAACTACCAGAATGCGGACGGCACTGTAAGCGTCCCCGCTGTGTTGCAACCCTACATGGGCGGTGTTACCGTCATCGGGCGCCAGCCAGCCTAGGGACTGATGAGGCGGGGTAAGCCGCCCATCATGCCTGCCATGGTGCGGTGCGGTTTTTCAAAACGCACCAGGATGTCGTAGTAACCCCGGATATTTTCCACGAAATTGACGGGCTCGCCCCCGCGCGCAAATCCTGATTTGGTGGTTTCATAAACTGCGGGCAGGCTGAGCAGGGGCAACATCTTTTTGATGTCGTTCCACGAATCCGGGTTGAGTTTGTTGCGTTGTGCCAGGATTCTTGCATCCTCCAGATGGGCAAAACCCACGTTATAGGCCGCCAGGGCAAGCCAGGTACGATCCGGTTCGGCGATGCGCGGGGGGATCATTTCCTTCAGTTGCTGCAGATAGCGCGCGGCACCAGGTATGGCCTGGTTGGGATCCATCCGGTTGCTGACGTGCAGACGGTCTGCCGTATCCGCCGTCAGCATCATGATGCCGCGTACACCGGTTGGTGAGACGGCATCGTTGTCCCAGCGCGACTCCTGATAGGCAATCGCGGCAAGAAGGCGCCAGTCGAGGCTGCTGACATCCTGTGCACGTTTGAAATTCTCCGAGAAGCGCGGCAGTCGGGAGACGATTTTTTGTAAAAAGGTACTGGCGTCTTCGTGATCGAGCGCATTGATGTGTCCATAATAGCGTTCAACGGCGCGCGACAGGCCTCCCGAGCGGTCCAGGCTTGCCAGGTAGTCGCGTGCGGCCTTATGGAGCGGAATATCGGCATCATGTGGAAAGGCCCATGCAATGGGTTCGTCAGCTCCGAGGTCAAAGGCAACAGTCAGGTCGGGGTAGTAGTTTTGGGCGATGGCAATGGTATTGGAGTCGCTGATGGCGTAATGGATGGTGCCTTCAAACACCTTTTGCAGCAGATCAAGGTCCAGATCGCCATGAGGAAACTCCTGCCAGGTCAAACCCGGAAAACGTGACTTGAGTTGCTTCAGAATTTCCAGATGAACCGGGTCAGGAACGACCCCCAGCCGTTTGCCTACGAGATCAGCAGGTGTTTCAGGCGCAGGGGTCAAGGAGGCGTTGAATACTACCTGGGGGCGGCTTTGCTGATAGGGCAAGGTGAAGTCGAATTGCGCTTTGAGCTGTGGGGAAACGTGCACTGCAGCAGCTGCCATGTGCGCACGATGCGAGCGAACTGCTTCCAGAACCTGGTTCATGTTGTCCAGCACCAGAAAGCGTACGGGCTTTCCCAGGTACTCGCCAAATTTGAGGGCCAGATCATGTTCAAGGCCTACCGTGCGGCCATCTGGCTGGATGAGATAGGTGGTCGGACCCAGGCGCGTGGCCACCACCAACTCGCCCATGTCCTCCAGCGTGAGGACCGGATGGAGGATGGGCGCCTGGGAAAGAATTGCGGCACCGTCGCGATCCACGGTGCGTTCATAGGACCACAACACGACCAGGACCATCAAGGTCAGAGCCGCGATAAACACCCGTTCAGGCCCATTGAGCAGGAATCGCAGTACAAGGTGCCCAAGTGTGCGGTGAGGTCGCTGTGTTACCATCCGTTCAGAAGTGGATCAAGGTCATTGAATGATGAATCGCTGTGTTGCCATTCTACCGGCAGGCGGGTTTGGAACCCGTTTTGGAACCGGACGCCCCAAGCAGTTTACCCTGCTATGCGGGCAGATGCTGCTGGTTCACGCGATCCATTCCCTGCTGCAGGACCCCCGAGTTGAAACAGTATACGTGGTGCTTGCTTCCGGGCAACACGACGGGCTGGCGTGGAGCCAGTGGGAAGGGCGCGTTCGCCCACTCGCCCATGCAGGTGAAACCCGGGCCGAAACCGTTTTGAATGCACTCGATGCGTTGCACTCAGTGCTGGGTCCTGACGATTGGGTGCTGGTTCACGATGCGGCGCGCCCCTGCCTGTCGCGCAACGCACTGGCGCGATTGCTGGATACCGTGATGGCTGACGCGGTGGGGGGACTGCTTGCGGTACCGGTGGCAGATACCCTCAAGCGTCAGGATGGCAACAACCATGTTCTGGAAACCGTCAGTCGCGATGCATTGTGGGCCGCCCAGACACCGCAGATGTTTCGCTATGGCCTGTTGCATCAGGCCCTAAGACAGTCCCGTTCCCATACCGACGAGTCTTCTGCCATGGAGGCCATGGGTTATGCGCCATTGCTGGTCATGGGTGAGTCCACCAACATCAAGGTGACTTATCCTACCGATTTGCAGTTGGCAGAGGGGGTTCTCACCGCCAGGATAAAACTTCAGGAGTCACCATGAGAATTGGCCAGGGTTTTGACGTTCATGCGCTGGTTCCGGGACGTCGCCTCATCATTGGCGGCGTTGAAATCCCCTACGCGCTGGGACTGGAGGGACATTCAGATGCGGACGTCCTGTTGCATGCCATTTGTGATGCCCTGCTTGGCGCGGCTACACTGGGCGACATTGGCCGTCACTTTCCGGACCATGATGCGACATACAAGAATGCAGACAGCAGGGTGTTGCTGCGCCATGTCGCGGCACTGGTCCGTACGGCCGGATTCACGCCAGTCAATGTGGATGCCACCATCATCGCGCAGGCCCCACGCATGGCGCCCCACATTGCCGCAATGGTGGCCCACCTGGCCTCAGATCTGGAACTTCCTGCAGCAGCCATCAACATCAAGGCAACCACTACCGAAGGGCTGGGTTTTACCGGCCGTGGTGAGGGCATCGCCGCCCAGGCCGTTTGCCTGCTTGCAAGGGTGGATCAGTAAGGCAGGACAGCGTCTGGTTTGATTTTCAGGATCTGCCGTTTGAAGTCCTGCTGGATGCGTTCCAGTGCTTCCTGGGTATCCGCCTCAAATCGCATCACGACCACCGGCGTGGTGTTGCTGGAACGCGCCAGGCCAAAGCCGTCGGCATATTCCACGCGAACACCATCGAGGGTGATGATGTCCCGGGCCCCTTCAAATTGACCTGTGCGTTGCAGCTCTGCAATCACGGCAAAATTTTCACCTTCACTCAACCGAATCTGGAGCTCGGGCGTCGTGACGGCATCGGGCAATCCGTCGAGGGCACCTTCCACGTCAGCAACCCGGCTCAGGATTTCAAGCAACCGTGCGCCGGCGTAGAGTCCGTCGTCAAACCCATACCAGCGTTCCTTGAAAAAGGTGTGTCCGCTCATTTCACCCGCCAGAAGCGCGCCGGTTTCCTTCATCCTGGCCTTGATCAGCGAGTGTCCTGTCTTCCAGAGTGTGGGCTTGCCGCCATGATCGAGAATCCACCGGAACAGGTTCCGGGTACATTTCACGTCAAAAATGATTTCCGCTCCCGGATTGCGCGACAGCACGTCTGCGGCAAACAGCATCAACTGGCGGTCCGGAAAAATGACATGGCCGCTGCGGGTGACAACCCCCAGGCGGTCTCCATCGCCGTCAAAAGCCAGGCCGATTTCACCCTGACCCCTGGCCAGCGCGGCTTGAAGATCCTTGAGGTTTTCAGGCTGCGAAGGATCGGGATGGTGATTGGGGAAGTGGCCATCCACGTCGCAGAACAACTCCACCACCGTGCAACCCAGGCGACGGAACAGGGCCGGAGCAAAGCGTCCCGGAATGCCGTTGCCACAGTCCAGAACCACCTTCATCGGGCGCGCCAGGGATACTCCTCCCACCACGCGTTCCATATAACGCTCGGCGATGTCAGCCGTGCTGGACTGTCCCTGCCCGGTGGCCAGGTTTCCCTTCAGTAGCCGCTCGTGCAGGGATAAAATGGCGTCGCCTGAAAGCGTGTCTCCGCCCAGAACCATTTTCAGTCCGTTATAGTCGGGCGGATTGTGCGAACCCGTGACCATGACTCCTGAAGACTGGGTGAGCTCGTGGGCCGCGAAATACAGCATGGGTGTAGTGACCATGCCCACATCCACCACGTCCACGCCGCTGCGACGAATGCCTGCCGAGAGGGCAGCACTCAATGCCGGGCCGGACAGGCGGCCATCCCGGCCGATGGCAATGCGGGTCAGCCCCCGTGCGCGCGCTGCTGAACCGATGGCTTGCCCGATGGCTTCCACGCCTGCGGCGGTGAGGGTTTTATCCACCAGGCCACGAATGTCGTAGGCCTTGAAAATCTCTCGGGGGGGTATCACGCTAGGTTTCCTGGAGTGGAATCAAAAAACTGAAGATACCCGAAATACGAAGGTTCTGGCAGGTGCCCCCTGATTGAGCCCGTACAGGAGTGCTGAACTGTACTCGAGATTTTTTTCATGTCCCATGTGAATCTCACCAGAGAAGCCCGGCCCCAGCTGGTGGGCGTTGTCTGCCGGACGGTAGTAGGCTTCAATGCCGGGGACGAAGGCATCTTCCAGCTTGTAGCCGGCCATGTAAGTGGCGCGAAAATTGAACTTGCCCACCAGGTCCACGCCCACCTGTTTCTCCCAGATCAGGTTGAGCCGCTGCAGGGTTTCCTCGGTTTCCTTTTCCAGCAGCGGTCCCAGCTCAAGCGAGTTGGAAATACCGGCCTGGTTATTACGGACATAGGCTGCCAGAAAACCAACGTCAGCCCAATAAGTGCCATGGGGTGCCAGTTGAAAAAAGTTTTCCCATTCCCAACCGCTGTAGTTGGTGCCTGCGATGGCAGGGCCGTAGACAAATGGACCGTTGTAAAACTCGGTCTTCCACCAGGAGGTGGGAGAGTAGGCAATGGCCGCTCCAAACATGCCGGTCTGGTTGATGTCCGGGTTGGCATCGCGCGTGTTGAAACCGCGCAGTTCCACTTCAGTCTCACCTTGCGTGACGCGTGGCGAATAGATGACGTAGTCGTCAGCAGCATGGGCACAGAGGGCGAGTGCGAGGCCGCCTGAGGCGAAGAGGGTTCTGAAGAGAATCGAGAGTGGGTTTCTGGAATTCATGCGCTCCCCGTTTTTTTGCGATGCAGTGTATTTTTTGACCGGCGATTATCTCATAACTGCCCAAACCAATATCATGAGCCGGTGGCTGCGTCCTGAAAAAAATGCATCACCCGTTGCGGCATCCAGGTTGCCTGACCTGGAAAACGCCCGGAGACGAATCCCACGTGTCCTCCCTGGAACTGAAAATCCCGGGTGACCTGGTCAGAACACTGTTGTCGCGGGGGCAGCACCCACTCGGGAACGAAGGGGTCGTCCCGGGCAGCAAGCAACAGGGTGGGAACCTGGATGCGGGACAACCAGGGCTTGCTGCTGCAGCGGGTCCAGTAGTCATCCACATTGGCAAAGCCATGCAGGGGAGCAATGAAGTGGTCATCAAACTCTCGCAGGTTCCGGGCCTTGAGCGTGGCATCAAGATCAAACAGGCCCGGGTATTGAATGAACTTGGCACGTGCCTTTTGTTTGAGCGTGGTCAGAAAGTGGTTGGTGTAAACCTGGTTGAATCCCTGGGCCAGATGATCGCCCACTGCGTGCAAATCCAGGGGTGCCGCTACGGCTGCGGCGCTGGTGAGGAGGGCTTGGGCCTGCTTTCCCTGTTCGCCCAGCCATTTCAGCAGCATGTTGCCGCCCAGAGACACGCCCACTGCATGAAGGCTCGCTGGGCCTTGGGTGCCACGGGCGCGCGTCAGGATCCACTGGATTTCGGCGCTGTCTCCCGCGTAGTAGGAGCGCGGCAAAAGATTCATGCTTCCGCTACATCCCCTGAAATTGGGGGCAACCACATGCCATCCTGTCCGGTATGCGTGCATGGCCAGCATCCGTACGTAGCGGGAATCCGTGCTGCCCTCCAGGCCATGAAAAATGACCAGTGTCGGCGCGTCATACGCACCGTCAAGGCGGTCTATGTCGATGAAATCTCCATCCGGACTGTTCCAGCGCTCACGCCGCCACGGGGGGCGTTCTGCAGGTACCCACAAGGCTCCGTAAAGGGTTTGGGCATGACGATTGGTCAGCCAGAAGGGCGCCTTGAACAATGCCGGTGTGGTCATGAAAAGCCGCCAGAGGAGGGAAAAAGTCGCTATTATGCGCATATTTGGGCACTGCTGCGTGCCCACTGTGCGCTTTGATCGACATGGCTCGCCCCACGCGTTTCCACATTCATCTCGACCATCTGGTCAATAACTTCAAGACGGCACGGCGTTTGCACGGCGGAAGGCTATTGGCCGTCATCAAGGCCAATGCCTATGGCCACGGGGATGAGGCATGTGCCCATGCGCTGCAGGACGTGGCAGACGGCTATGCGGTAGCCTCGACGGAAGAAGCGCTCCGCTTGCGCCAGGCGGGCATCGCGGGGCCCATCGTGTTGCTGGAAGGCGTGTTCAGTGCCGACGAGATGCGCGAAGTGGTAGCCCATCGCCTCACCCCCGTCGTCCACACGCTCTGGCAGGTCGAAGTGCTACTGAACACATCTTTTCCGGCACCCACGCCGGTCTGGATCAAGCTCGATACCGGCATGCACCGGCTGGGGTTTCAACCAGATGAGCTGCATGCCGTTCACGCAAGGCTGCGCGCGAACGCACAGGTGGGTGAGATCACCGTCATGACCCACTTTGCCAATGCGGACGACCCCATCGAGAGTGTGCTCGACGAGCCATTGCGGCGGTTTCGCGACGCCACACAAGGGCTGGCCGTTTCCACCAGCCTGTGTAACTCAGGTGCCATCCTGGGACACCCTGCTGCGCGCGGCGACTGGGCCCGTCCGGGGCTGATGCTGTACGGTATCGATCCTGGCGTGCCTGGCATTGCCCCGCGCGCGACACTGCAGCCCGTAATGCGACTGGTCTCTGAAATGACCGTCATCCGCACGATTGCACCAGGCGAGGCCGTGGGTTACGGCAGCCTGTTCAGGGCAACGCGTCCCACCCGGGTGGGCGTCATTCCCTGTGGTTACGCGGATGGTTATCCGCGCAGCGCCATCCAGGGCACGCCCGTGGCCGTTTCAGGGACGCTGGTGCCGCTCATTGGACGCGTTTCCATGGACATGATTACCGTGGACCTCACCGACGCGCCACACATTCAACCCGGAGCCCCCGTTGAGCTTTGGGGTACCCAGGTGGCTGTCAGCACCGTGGCCCAGCACGCCGGCACGGTGGCCTATGAGCTGCTGTGTCACGCAAGACGCGCATCCATTCAGTATCAC
>VFSW01000572.1_pt1 | contig 54389 bp, 62 predicted proteins | sample 5358111 | NCBI WGS metagenome assembly VFSW01 (sample SAMN11554181, study PRJNA540505) | mine drainage metagenome | isolation source: sediment from site ElyBrook_90M | place: USA: Ely Copper Mine, Vershire, VT | collected 2017
AGCAGGAGGCGGAACTGAGGTGGGAAACGGCATCGCCTGTTGCGTCGGAGGAGGAGGCGGCATCATGGGAGGGGGAGGAACTGCGGGCATAGCTTGGGCTCCATTCGGTACGCCGCTCGTAGGCGGCATGGTTGGTTGGGCTTCAGAGTTGTGGAGAGTACCATCATCTACAATGGCCCCTATAGAAACTTCGTACTCCAAGATTGCCTGCCTAACAGCATTTCTATCGTCTAGAGTCTGCTGGTAGGTCAGAAATGGAGTCCCATCCGGCTTCTTGTAAACCATGTAGGCTAGCTGCCTAACCTTTACCATGGTGGCTGCTGTGAGTTCGGCTCGTCTGGCTGCCACGGTCATTCCAGGCTGTGGCAGCATTGCTTCTTGCATACTCAGATCTCCTTTTCTTTTGGCGATTCGAGAATCATTCCTCGAATAGCATTGGTGAGACCGTACTTCTCTATCATGTCTGCCCGAGCCCTGTAGATAGACTCAGGTACTTCCCTAAAGAGAAGGCATGTGAACTCAACCATCACTTTCTCTACGCTGACCTCTGAACAGGCTGAGAGTCTTTGACACGCTAAGCAATCTCCTCGCATTACAAGCACCAGCTACTGAACCAAGGCTTCGTTCGGTAGGAAACAGAGTGCGTGTCTGGCTTCAGAGCAAGGATAGGTTGTGCAGTGTCCATCACAACCAGGCAACTGGCTACTGACTCTACCGTAGTTGGACATGATGTACTTCTCCAACTCTCTCCTTGAGTAGAGTGTCGAGGAGAGATGCTCTGGGGATGGTTCTTGGTACCCTCCCACAATAGCAATGAGTAGGCCCAAGTCCAGTCCTCTTTTCAAGAGGCCAATCTTCTGTCTCCTAGCAAGGTCTAGGAGCTCTGTCTCATTGCACTGCCACAACACGCTGTCTTCATTCATCCTCAAACTCCTTGCGCCGAAGTCTGTTCCATCTGCCAAACCAGCCGTCCTTCATTTTGTCAGTACCGTATTCTACTTCAAGGGTCTGACGTGAGGGACAGGAGGAACAGAACGAGAACGGCCTTGTATCACAAGTAGCCTCTTCTGTTGGGACGTAAAAGTCAGGTGCCAATCCCAGTATCCTTGCCTGCTCGCTATCCCACCTGGGGCATGCTACTTGGATGAACTTCTCCGTCCTGTCCTTCTTGAAGATGAGAGTAAAAGTAGCGTGGCAGCAAGCTTCACAGGCTGAGTAAGGCCTAGTCAAACATACAGCCCGATGCTGTATCTCTGACACCATTGGGTCATCTAGGTTCGGAAAGCAAACGACCTTTAGGCCATTGCTAAGTACCCCTGTCTGTTGCTGCCTCCTATCCCTCTCTTCCTCTGATTCTTCTTGCAAAGTCGCAGGGCTAATACTCATGTCATGTTGACTTCCTCTGGGATCCCATACAGGCTGGGATCTACTTCATTCACGTAGATTTCAACTCTCTCGTGAACTGGGTCGTGGAACTTCGATTGATGCATCTCAAGAGTTCGAGAGTCATCAATACTCAACGCATCCCGCACACAGTCTTCAAGAAGCTTAATGCGGTTGCTTAGGTCAACTCTCTTATACCGAGATTTGGCCCTCTTTGCTTTTGGAACCTTGGGGTTGTTGTACGATTCCGTCAGGATGTTGAAGTAGAAATGCAGAGTCAGCTCGAAGAGCCCATCCGGGTTCAACGAGCTGATCTCGTGCAAATGGTTCTTCACGACGAAATGTGCGAACCTTTCAGCGTACTCTCTTGCCTTCGACGTCAGGATTGTTCCCCTGAAGTAGATATGGTTCGAAGTCGGAGGCAATTCCGGGTACGTGATATGAATCGCCATTTTAGCCCTTCTTGATGTTGGCCCTGAGCTGGACCAGTTCTTCTTTTGAGAGTTCTTTCTTAGGAGACTTCCTCTCTGATTCCGCTACGGTTTTCCCGTAGCGTTCAAACCATGCATCTGGGTCTGGAATACCCTTCCTGGCCTCTGTGATCATGGAGTACCCCGGTTCCTCTCTGAGCATCAGACTCAAGCAGAAGAGCACCATGACCGGGATAGGGGAGATGAGAATCCTATCCATGAGTTCGGGGTCTGACCTTCCGGCATGGACATTCAGCTCCCAAATGGGACTGTGAGCTCGTCCCAGGTCGATCACGGCCACGGGTTCTCCGTTGCTTTCCAAGCTGCACAGAGCCGGATCAGACATGACGTAGTAGAAGCGGCACACAGCTGGCCTCTGCTGGTACACGCTACAGAGTCCACCATCCAAGAACACACACGGCAATTTCTTGTCCATGTATGAGAAGGGAGTTATGCCATCCTCACACACAGCTAGGGCCGCACTCCTTAGCTTCGGGAGCATACTGCCCAAGCCCATGTCCAGAACTCTCTCTGCCAGTGCTACCCCCTCTGCAAGGCCGATGGACGTCAGGATGTGGCAGCAGTGAGTACAACCAGCCTTACAGGTTGTACCTCCTATGTTCTGGATGCCTTTTGCTACTTTCGCATCCAAGTCCTTGTAGATGGCCGCCAGAACATCTGTCAGCTTAGTACCCGACTGAGATGAAGGGGGGTTCTTGATCTGCGAATTGTTGCCTGGCTTTGACATATGCTTCGTCCTCTCTAAAGACGGACTCTCCCGGAATTAGCTTCCGGTATTGGAGCCATCCAGTGAAGTTTCCAGATGTTCTGATCCTGGGACTACTGAGTGGGGTAGCTTGATGCTCGAACGGAGACATGTGACCGCTCGACAGTAGTTCCCAGTACCTTATCGCATCTTTCACCGGGTCTATTTCTCCCTCATGGGTCTTGTACGAGACACGAGCACACCTAGCAACCGAGAGCTTGATCTTCTTGTGAACATCCAGGATTGCAGCTCTCTCTACGGGCTGGACATATGGCAGGTGCCATTCCCCCTTGGAACGCCGCACTGGTTTTGACCCATCGAGAGCATCTATCATAGTTCCCATCAGGCTCTTGAACTCAGGCTGAGCCTTCCTGTGGAAGCGAAGGTTCTTCATGTTCTCCCACTCAGTCGATGTCATGACGGTGGACATGTGCTGCCATGGTTCAATGAGTCTGTTCGTTGTCTGCTTGTGAAGCCCTAGTTCGGCCAGCCTTCTGCAGGTCAAGACGGCCACGTCACGAAGCTGAAGCCAGAGCGCTTTGGCAAGCACCTGGTCAGCTTCACTGAGCTCTTCCTCGGCCTCCATACCCTTCTGGTTCTTGCCCCAGAAAACAGGCATCGCTGGGTTGTTGGACACATCTTCTAGCATCTTGAGAACAGGGATTGCCCTAGAACTGGCTGCGTTCTTAGAGCAGATGCGATGGGTCATCACTTCGGAATGGATGAACCTAGGATAGACCAATGATAGCGTCGTAATCCTGAATCCAAAGTCCGAAATAGAATCCTCTACGATTCTTGATGTGATCATGTCTTATCCGTTCTCATCGTACTCTAGAAGGGTGGCATACATACGGGAAAGATCAGCATCGGTGGGAGTTCCCTCATGTAGGGAGACATGGGGTGTCGCGATGTGGCGCCCTGTCATCCTCAGTAGGACATACCCCACCTTGCTGTAAGATCCAGGAACTCGGTCTGTCTTCTGGATCTTGACTATGGCGTAGGTCTTACCCTCTTTGACTACAGATGGGTTGAGTAGGTCTATGTCTTGGCCGTAGTACTCTTGAAGCCACTTAGGTATGGGACTCAAGATACCTCATCCTTTCTAGTACCTTTGCCACGACTGGGTTTTCGAAGCAGGTCTTTTGAAGTTCAGCGTAGAAAGCCTGCTTACCTTCTGGTACATAAAGAACGAAGTCTACTTCCTTGTCGGAGATAGACTTTTGCTCTTCCTCCGAGGCATGACCTTTTACACCGCCTTGGATATTCCCATCCTTTCCTCGCCTTACGAGCCTAATTATGATGCCACCCTCCGCCCTGATGTATCGAACCTCATTCAGGAAGCGAACATCAGGGATTACCACCCCAAGACCAGTTCTCCCAGAGTGCGTTACACTCATGAGCCCTACTGTCTTGTCGTACCCGTAGTCCCCGGACTCCACCTTTCGGGCAATCCGCATCAGGTATCTCACCCAGGTATCTGGGTAGATAGATCTTCCGACCTCAGTACCCAATACCTGTAGGGCATGCCTGGGGGAGAGACTGCCCCCAGTAGGCAATGAGTACCGCAGGTCTGCACGGTTTCTTTCTTCTTGCGGACCCCAGAGTTGCTCGTAGGAGAAGTCGTAGACGTCCTTGGCAATCCTCTTTAGTGGGTCAGCTAGAGCTACCTTCACGAAGCCATACCGTTGCACAAACCAATCCGCAGCAGTGTCCTTGCCAGACTCACTCTGGCCTAGAAAGCCTATGATCATTGTGGTTTCCCTCTCATTGTCCCCTGCGTCTGAATGTGGGGACGGCAGTTGGTATGCCAGCTACACTCCCGTTGCGGACCACCCTCATAACATCCTGTCCCCGTTGTGTGATACGACGGGAGACACTGTTCCAGTCACGCTCTGACTTCGAGAGTATGGCCTTTGTGATCTTGTAGACGGCTTCGCAATAGAGAGCCTTGCTGACAGCATCCAGGACTCTTGGCTCGCACTCCACCAAGTCACTCTTGTCCTTGTCAGTCAGTTTCCCGTAGGCTTCCCTATCCGCTTTGAATCCGATCCTGACTCTGGCTCTGATGTAGACGAGGTGGGCTTCTGCTGCATTTCTCTCTACTTCTGCTTGAGCCAGGGCTGTCTCTAGAGAGCCTATGTACTCCCCTAGGCTCATGAGTAGAGACCCTAGATCATCATCATCTTGGGAAGTGATGTCAGGTGGCATCTCCCCACGATAACCATCCGAGGGGAGATTGGGCGCGGGGTATCCCATCTTCTGAACGGTGCCTTGGGCGTATCTCAGAACGTCAAATCTCTGAGACCCTTCTTCGATGTCCACAGGAGGTTGGAGTTCTATCCTACCGAGACTTCCAGCTCCCATATGTTACCTCCTAGTCGGTTGAAAGGCCTTGTAGTCACTGCATGTGTAGACGTAGGGACAGTCCTGGCAATGAAACCCTACCGAGCCTTCTGGTGGCTGCTTCTGGTCATAGTGCTGACGTAGCAGAAGGGCCTTTGCCTTCAGACGTTCCCACTGTGCGTGATCAAACTGTACGGGAAAGTCGGACAGGTTGGAGTCGTTCTTGTTCAGGTACAGGAATACAGTGATCGGGCGATTCAAGGTAGCTGAGTAGAGGAGGCCTTGCTGTTTGTGCTCCGGCTTTGCCGACGTCAGCTTCTTGAAACCATTGTCGTTGATCGTCTTGTACTCATGAACCAGTCCCACTTCATAAATAGGAGCCCCAGGGATGTCATCCATGATGAGGATGTTGTCTGCATCAGCATGTCCCTCAATTAAGAGCTCATCGGCCAACACTTGATGAGCTCCATTGATCTCAACTTCCCGTGAGTAGTGAGGGCCCCATGCCCCATTCATCCCATAGGTTTGGAACATGTGGTGGACAGCATGACCCAGGTCGAAGATGAGCTTGACCCTCGGCTCTATCCTTTCCTGTCCCTCGACGCCCACCATCCCATTGTAGACGTTCAACAGGCATGGATGGCCCATAGCAGATGGATGTAGACCATCGTACCTGGGCTCCTGCAGAATCCACCCAGGGGAAGGGCTATCAGCACACTTAGAACACCGGACCCACTTGGGGTCAGATGGCTGGCCGCCTTTCTTGCCATTGAGCGAATACAGGTATCGATGTAGCCGGTCCTTGAGCCGGATATTCTTCAAGATGAGAGTCCGAATGCTCTCGTCTTGCTGTACCCATTGATCGATGGTGTGGAGTTGAACTACCTGTCTGTCCATCATTTCTCCTCAAGGCTGTTCAGGAAGTAGAGGAAGGTTTCCCAGTCAATGACGGCGAACTGCTTACCACCTGTCTGTGTCTGGAACTCTACCTGCATCGCCCAATACTCATCACCACCCCTCAGAGCCTCTGACTTGATCTTCTGTAGCTCTTGAAGGCGCAGATGGTACGATTTGGCGTATGTTGTCTTGCACTCTACTCGTAGCTTCTGGTCCTTTCTCACGTCCCCCTTGTAGAAATCCGGAGCTCCACTTCCAGGCTGGACTCTTCCATTGATGTCCTCAGCTACTTGTCGTTCCTGTAGTTTGCTAGCCCTCTTGTTGAAGTCCATCTCAATCCCAATCGTAGCTGATGTTGATGTTGTTCTTTCGGTAGCACTGGTCTCTGATGTAGTTCATGTAGCTGAGCTGGTCAGTGCCCGCTTTTTCTTGGGCATCTTTAGCTAGGGCTAAGATGAAGTTGTCACGACCATTGATCTTCATCAGACTCTCACCTTCCTTGTTGGGATCTGGAATAGAGACCCAACCTCCCTCAACTCGGATGACTTCGTTCATCACCCCAGTGACCAACGTGTCGTTGTAGTAGTCTACATCGTTGGTACGGAAGTCATACACATAGATGCCTTTGGCGCCTTCATGGAGTCCAGCCTTTCCCTTCTCGATCCTCCAGTGAACTTCCTTCGCGTGAGCCCTCCAGAGCTTCTTCCAGCCTTCTGGAGTGTAGACATCCTCGTCCTCACCTAGCAGCTTGCCACTTTGAACGAATACGTCTACCAACTTGGCATGTTCTAGTGCGTTACCACCTGGGGCTTTGTAGTCCTTGTTGGGGTCCTTGATGTTGTCCCGAACCTGGTTGATCCCAAGGATTGCAGTGTCTCTGAGCTCACCCCACTCAGTCTGCATAGTGAGGAAATTGGTCATCTTCTTCAAGAAAGTCGTGTTAGGTCCAGATGTACCTCCATACGTTTTGTCATGGACAGATTTGTTCTCCTGTTCAGCTGCAGCCAGAGCATTGCCTATGCTATCGATGACGATAAGGTGGTACATGTTCTCATCGATAGCCCTCAGAATGACATCGTAGAAGTCTTCGGCTGCCATCGCGTGCAGCTCATGGATGGTTCCTATTTCCGTCTTGAGGTCAGCAATCTCTTCTGGGGTGTAGGGAGGCCAGCCGTTTGCAATCCTGGCCTTGTTGGCACTATCGATGTCAGCATCACCCATAGAGATCTTGACGCCAAGATTTCTAGCTTGCCCTCGGTCAAACGGCAGTTCTGTCATTGCCAGGAGAACACGCATGTCTTCCCCTAGCATGTATTGGAGTTGTCTAATGGTCATGCAAGCTAGGGCTGTCTTACCAGCATTCTTTCTGCCAATGATGTGACTAATACCACCGGCAGGCCAACCACCCTTGAGTTCTACATCTAGGGATAGTAGGCCCGAAGGTAGCCTCTTGGTGTAGTAGGGGAGTTGGTATTGAGAAGCCAACTTCAATACGGCTCTCCCTCTAAACTTGGACTTGACGTCAGCCATAAGAGCTCCCATTCGTTCTGCATGTGATGGGATCTCTATCTTCCCCTTCTTCGCACTCCTCGGCTGCTGAACTTCCTCGACCTGCTTCTTTTTTGGCATAGTCTTTTCTCCTTAACCTTTGGATGGCTTCTTTTCGAAGGGTTCAGTGCCGCAGTTGGGGCAGTACCAGAGGGGCCAGACATATCCATTCCTGTCTGGCCCCGCACCTGGTAGGTTTGTCCTCCCACACGTTGGACAAGTTCTAGCAGCTCCAGCCGTCTTGGATTCATCTTCAGGTTCTAGAACTACGCTATACTTGTCCATGTGGTTTCTCCTTAGATGAAGGACTTGAACTTCACACTGATTCTGCCACTCGACATTCTATCGGTCCCTAGCACCTTCCTAGGCAGAATCTTCTTCTGCTTGAACCGACCCAGGCCTGGGATTGCCACTTCGAGGCCTTGTCCCCTTACCTCTTCCCTGATGACGTCAACCAGGCTCCTAAACACGTTGTCAACGTGACTTTGCGGGACGCTCGTGTCTTTTGAGATCTTTACCACCAAGTCCGAGTAAGTCATTTCATCCTCCTGTCTTCGTTGGTTTACGACGCACTGTCCTACTAGCGATATATGCTACCCATTCAGGGTCCAGCTCACAGTTTCTTGGAGCATCCACGAACATTGGGGCAATGTCCTGGTTTGTGTAGCCTGCCAATCCGCAACCAATTCTGGTGACGAAAAAGCTGAGAGTTGGATGCTCACGGGCAAACTGAAGGAACGTGTCTACGTGGATTTTGATTTCATCCAATGGCAACGTCTGTATGTCGTCATCCTTAGTTGGGATGCCATAGGAAGATCCTCTAAGGCCTTCCCCAATTCCGAAGATAGCTCCGTAACTCTCCATTGCGGTCTTGGCTGCCCCAGCTCCGTGAACTCCTGCACGGTTAGAGCCAAAGACGAAGATCTGCCCTTTCTTCATGCTTTACCTCCTGACCTTGGCGGGCTTTCTTACAGCCATGGGGCTCTCCCCAAATCCATCTGGGGGCCTATCCGCATCGGGTGGTGGCTCCGGTTCATCTCTGACCTTGACCACCAGGGCTCTGATGTCCGTCGTTGTTTCTTGGATGGCCTGCATTAGGTTTTCAGGAGGTTTAACCCCCGAAGTCTGGAGAGCCACTGCGGCCTGGATGAACATCTTTAGAGCTTCGTGCATTGTGCGAAGTTTGTTGTCGACGTCAATCCTCATAGTTCTGACTCCATGTCAGTCGAGAAGGGTGTGAAGCCAGGCCACATCCCAAGTTGTCCTAGACTCCAAGTGCAGTCGGCGTTGGGACAGGGCCTGTCATTGGGGAAGGATCTACACATCCAAGGTCTCTTCTCGTAGATCCCACAATCTCCATTTGGTTGGAGGTTTCGGCATTCGTACCTATGGTTCTGGTATCCTAATGGGTTCCCGTTACTGTCACCCAATTCATCTCTATCAATGAGCATTGGGTAGACAGTCTTGATATCCCTCACATACTTATTCTCAACGCCGCTGGACACCTCTAGGTCATACATGACCTTGAGTTCTCTTAGGGAGACTCTTAGGTAGAACTCCTTGCAACAACCACCTCTACAGCGATCTTCCTTCCGGCACTCGCTCACTTTGCAGAACTCCATGTGTAGCCAGAACCTACCTCTGCAGGTAACGGCACTCTCAAGGGCGACGGGAACGGATTCTCCATGATCTGTTTAGCTCTCCGTTTCACCTTTCCAACTACCTCATCATCATCTGGACACTCCCAGATGATCTCGTCGTGGATCTGCAGCAGCATCCTTGCCCCTAGTTCACGGAGCTCTTTGTCATCCTCTGCTAGAAGCATCGACCGTTTGGCGATGTCGGCAGCAGTGCCTTGGATGATGGAGTTCACACTCTGACGCTCTGCACGAGCAGCGTCCATTCTCGACATTCCATGCAGGTCACCGAAGCGACGGAAACGTCCTACCAGAGTTTGTACTTCACCCTTCTTCCATAGAATCTCGTGGACGTAATTGACGTATTCCTTGACGCCTGGGAAGACTCCAAACCACTTCTTGATCAGCGATACACCCTCCTCTGGAGAGACGAACCGCTTCAGCTCCTTCGTAAGGTTGTAAGCCAAGTGAGGGCCACCGATACCGTAGATGATTCCGAAACCCGTGGCTTTTGCCGCCTGTCTGTAGAACAGGAGCTCCTCTTCTCTCTTGGTAAGCGGCTCCTTTCTCTTACCACTCTTGACGTCCTTATCGGCCTTCTTGGCAGCCATCACTTCGTCGTAGGGGATACCGTACATCTCTGCAACTGTGAGGCAGTGCAGGTCGATACCATTGAGAATGGCCTGAATCATCTTCTCGTCACCGGAGAAGTGAGCCATCAGACGCATCTCTAGCTGCTCGTAGTCGGCTACTACGAGCCGCATGAGCTCGCTTGGGACGAATGCCTCTCGAATCTTGTATACATCGCTATCAGCTCTGGGGATGTTCTGTAGATTCGGTTCGCTGGAGGAGAGGCGCATTGTTACGGCGCCAGTCTGGTTTAGCTTCGTGTGAATTCGGTACCAGTGGTCTAGCCACTTCGAAAGGCCTTTGACGTAGGTACCATCAATCTTGGCTATGCCTCTATGCTCCAGGGCTAGCAACGCCCACTGGTCACCCTCACCAGCCCACTTGTCCAACACTTCCTCATCAATCGCTGCTTGTTTGTTGCCAGACTTCCCGCCCTTTGTCATCTTCGTGGGAGTCTTGCCACAATGCTGGAAGAAGAACTTCCTTACATCTTTGTTGGACTTGAGATTCATCTCCTCTTGTAGCTCACGACTGAAGCTCTTTTCTATTTCCTCCATACGTTTTTCCATCGGCAACTTCTGTAGTAACAAATGCCCTTTGTCGATGGTGATGCCCCTTCTCTCCATCTTCCAGAGAACCTTCGTGAAGGGGACTTCCACAGCATAGTAATAGTCCTTGAGAGTGTACCCCGAGGAAATCACGATCTCATCTAGCTTCTCATCGAAGTAGGTTCTAAGAGTCGTGGAGTTATAGGCATCCAGACTGGCGTAGTCTACGGCTACAGGACGCCGCACTGGGTCTTGGAATGCCTCTCTTACTAGGTCCCCGACTTGCTTTGAGAGAATCCTGCCGGTGTTCTTATCCACTCTCTTGGGAGGTACTTTCCCGAAAGTCTGTTCGAAGGTAGGAGTGACTCTACCAAAGTGGTCAACGATGCACTCCTTTAGGCCGTGACGCCCAGTGTTGTTCTCGTTCAGCAAGAATGATTGCACATCGGTGCTTCGCCATTCACCAGCTTTTGAGAGGTCTACGCCAGAATTGGCAAACATGTGGCAATCAAACTTCGACTTAGTGAAGTCGAAGTCGACGTGCGGATTCTCTAGTAGCGGTTCTTTGAAGATGGGTATGAACTCTGCTGGTAGACAAATTCGCTCTTGTCCATCAGACAGTGACCATACGATGATCCTGTCCCGCTGTAGGTCGAGTCCGGTAGTTTCAGTGTCCAGTCCCAGCCCACCATTAGCGCTGTGTGACCGCAGGAAGTACCTCAACCAATCCACTGCAGAACTCTCAGTTGTTACGTCATGGCCTGGTGGGATGCTAGTGTCAAACCCGTGCATTGGTTAGGTCCTATTCCTAGGCTTCATGTTGAGCATGAACTGAAAGTTGCCCTTCTTGTTGAACCACTCTGGTGCCTCCACTGTGATGGTGGGCTTTCCCTCTTTCGTTCTACCAGTTCTCAAGACTTGTAGTTCCTGAATGTTGTTACCTCCAGCTAGGAAGACCTTCATACAATCAGCATGGAAGGTTGGAAGAACGTTTAGAGCCTGTTCCGTAACTCTTGGCTCTCCGAAACCCGAGGCCACGTCTCGACGCCGATCACGCCCTGGGTAATTGTTCGAGAAATCCGGATGGGTAATCAAGAACGTTGTAGAGCGAGGACTTCTTTCTACCTCATGCATCATGTCATTCAGCAGGAAAACTACAGTATTGAATCCCATGTTCTCTCCTCTTTAGGAAAAGCCCCCGGCTAGCTTCAGCCGGGGGCCAGGTAGTTTCTACCGACCCCAGTTGGGCTGAGTCGGCGGTACGAACGCAGCTGGCCCAGGAGCTGGTGCCGCTGGTGCTTGGTACGGTGCTGGAGTCGGTACCGGTCCAGGTGGCATCATGCCAGGGGCCTGATAACCACCGTGGGCAGCTGGTGGGTAGCCTGCTGCTGCCTGAGCCTGCGGAGGACCTCCTGCCGGCTGTCCATAGGGAGAATACCCTGCCCCAGGAGCAGCGTGTCCAGGAATGGTGAGCTCCAAGTGCTTTGCCTGCTCTTGGATGGAACGCGGCCGGAGAACCTGGGCGAAGTCGTAGGGGACAGCCTTCTCCTTCACGAAGTCATAGATGCTCTTGCCCAGCAGCCATCCTGGGTCAATCGTCTTGGCAAAATCCTCTAGCGTCATGTACGGAACGCCAGTGGGGCCAAGGCCCATGACCAGGTGACTCTTTGTGCTCTCACCCTGTCGCATGCCGAACACCACGACATCGAAGAGGGAGAGTTGCAGGAACTTCCTCTGTGACTTCTCGCAGTTCTCGCATGCTACGACCTCTGTCAAAGGTACTCCCCTCTGACAGCGCATGCACGGGAACGGCTTGCTGATAGCGTCCTTGATCTCAGCATCCGTTCTCGTGTCCGTTCCCATGTTGATGCAGGTCGTACCACAGAAGGCGCACGCGTAGGCATCGATCACCAGTAGCTGACGACAGACTCCACACTGCTTGCTGATGATTTCATCCCAGCCGAACAGGTCGCTCAGGTGGCTCTTGCCGAGCTCCAAGTAACGACGCTTGCCGAAGATAGTGCCGAGATCCTGAGGCCTCCAGTTGGGGAAGCTCTCTCCCTGTTGTAGAATGGGAGGTTGCCCTTGGATGATTCTGCAGTAGTTGCAGAGTCTTCCCGTACACTCGTCTTCGATGAGTACTGGCTCGTTCCTGTCCTTCCTCATCACCACCTGACCCGTGGCTTTGTCTAGCATCGGATGCGTATGGTAGTACGCCAAGTGCAGAATCCCTAGAGCGTACTGGTCCGAGACTGAGATGCTCTTGTCTCCTGAATCCATAGCCGCACAACCCAGACATGGTTGGGGATTGTGGGGATCCATACCACTACTGCAGATCTCATCTTGGTAGGATTCCTTTCCGTGCTTCATCATCTTGCGAATGTGCCTCTTGAACTTGAAGTAGGGATTCACAACGGGCATACTCTGCCCAGTCCTGGGATCCTGGATGATCTGCTCCAAGGCCGGATAGGGGTCGACGTACTCACCTCTCAGGATGAGTGCCGCCGTTACTGTGTCCTTCGGAAAGCGAAATCGCTCATAGAAGGACTTGCCGCTTCCACCATTCTTCTTCTTGGTGTCAGCTGCCACACTTCGTCTAAAGTCCGAGTGCATTTTTAGTTTCTCCTCTTGTTGGCGTTCCTAGCTACCATGAGTTACCATTTCTTCTTGAGTTCACGTAGTCTAGATACGGTTTGCTGCTCCCAACCATCTCTCGCAGAAGCCACGGCTCATAGTCGTCAGGCTGAGTATTCTCACCATCGTCAGCCTTCGGGTATGGCATCACCTTGACTCGGCCATACATCGGCCGCCATAGGAGATCTCCAACGTTGAGTGTGGCCTTCTGTCCCGCATTGTCGTTGTCCAGGCAGAGCGTAATGGTGCAGCCCAGCCTGTGAAGCATCTGTTGTTGGCGGTCACTGATGTAGCTTCCCATCAGGGCTACCGTGTTCTTGAAGCCACTCTGCATCATCCATAGGCATGCCTTGAACCCTTCAACGACGTAGACTGTAACCGAAGGGTCTGACACTCCTATGACGGCTGCGTAGACCTGATCGAAGTGCCATAGAAAATCGTGGTTTCCGAAGTTGTAGTCTGGATACTTCTCATCAAACCACTTCCCGAAATCGCTAGGGATATACTCCCCATTGAAGCCCCTTCTCCGACCTTGGTAGACCTTGTACTTGGGATACTGGTACGCAGAGAGTGGAGTCACTCCACCAGAGAACCCCGCCAGATTTCCATAGAGGTCTCGGATGGGATACATGATTCGATGGTTGGTTCTGTCGTACCCCACTTCCATCTCCCTCAAGATGTCTACATCGAATCCGTCCTCTACTAGCATGTTTGGACAGAAGTCGTAGACTCCGAGTAGAGGTTCGTTGAGAACAAAATCTGCCTTGAAGGGGTCTCTATTTCTGAACTGATTTTGTCTCTCCAGCCTATGAAGCTGAGCCTGCTGTTCAAGGATGGGCTGTATGATCTGGAGCTCTGCATCTAGCTGGGATCTATCTAACCCCAGTTTCTGCAGTAGAGTCCTAACTGTACCAGTCTCATGACAGGCGAGACACTGAAAGACCCCCAGGTCTACGTTGATTCCGAATGATGGTTTTCGTTCTTCCCCACCTTTGTGGAAAGGACACTTCGTAACTACATGAGATTCTCCAGACGGCCTGAGCTCTCCTGGTAGGTACTTTCTGAGGAGGGCTAAAATGTGCTCTCGCACAGGCTATTCCTGAGAAGGTATTGGGGCTGGGGCTGGGATTCTAGGGTCAGAGAACGTTCTTCTAAATCTCTTCTCTGGCTCCCCATAGCTCTTACCGTCCTTTTCTTCTTCCGCAGTGATGACTCTTGCGAAGTCAAAGCTAATGGCCGGTTTAGCTACCAATACGATCCCTTCGAACTCTCCTTCTCTGAGTCCAGGAGCTGTTACATAGAGCTCAGTGATCCTTTGCTTCGTAGCCTCGTCTACCTTCTTTACCCTACTGACTCGTAGAACAGCGTCAGCGTCCTGCCCTAGTGCATCTGCATAGGCTAGCTCAGTAAGGTCTTCGCCTTTTGACTTCTCTGCCGCACGATTGGCTTGTGTCACCCCAATCACTGGTATGTCGAAGTCTTGGGCCATCAGCTTCAGGTCTTGAGAGATGTGAGTGATGTTCTTCCAGTCTACACTTCTGGAATTGGACCGGTCGTCCTTCATCAAGTACATACCGTCTACGTAGACTTCATCTGGTTGCATCTCTCTGATCTTGGCCTGCAGCCAACCAATACCACCACCATCTCCCTTACTACCTTTTCGTCTATCACTGACGATCTTGAAGTATGGTTGATGTGCCCCAGAAGCTCCAGCTATCACCTCATCATCAAGGAGCTCCTGGAGGATGGTGAAGACATGCTGCTTCTGGTCTGGTGGTAGCTTTCCCTGTTGGAAAGCTCTGTAGTCAACTCGCCCAATGCTGGCTGCTACCCTTTGGGCAATTTGCCGTGGCGGCATTTCCCTTGAGTAGTAGAGCACTCTCTTCCTGCAAAAGACATAGGAGAAGGTGGCCATCCATAGAGCGATCCAGGTCTTCATTGACTTTGGACGTCCATAGATCACGATGAACTGCCCGTTCTGTTTTCCTTGTGTCTCATCATTGAGAGGCTTCCAGGGAAATGGGATCCCAAGAAGCCCTCCTGACTCCTCTACCTTCTGGTAGTTGGAGAGAAGCATGTTGTGAGCTGAAGCCATGGAGAGATCCTCGCCATTCTCTTCCAGGGCAGAGATCTCTCCTGCTTTTGCCCTCAGCATAGCCAGGGCAGCAATTGGATCCTTGTCTGCAGACGCTGTGATGTTCTGAGAAAGTGTGAGAAGATCAAGCTTGATCTTCTCCTTTCTCAGCTGGTCTGCGAGGACCGCAACTGCATCGTTCGTAGGGAACTGGTAGAAGCTTGGAATGTTCATCCTTACCATTTCCAAGCTTGGTACAAACCCCATAGTTTGGGGGGAGTAGTAGACACTACGAATGTAGTTGAAGACCTCAACAGCTTCTGGGGTTGTGAAGTACTCCTTAGTGATCTGAGCTTTATCCAGGGTGTGAAAGTCCTGATCCTGAATGACCCTGCTCAGCAAGGCCAGCTCAAGGTTGTTTGGCATTTGCAGTGTTCTCCAATCGATGTAGTAGTCTTACGGCTAAGTAAGACCGTCAGCCGCCTTATCCCATCGGCAACCAGAGTTTTGTCAGAGGCTCTCTATTCCGGACTCATCCGCTAGAGCACTCTCTGAAACAGAAGTGCTGTTGGCTGCATCTGGTTTTGCTGTACTCTCATCGAAGCAGTCATTGCAGATGTCAGTCTCTGCACAGCTCAGAAAGTGCAAAAGAGCGGCGATTGTCTCTTCGGACCAAGGACCTTCCCTAGTGCCCCTTCCAAACTTCTCCCCACTGTCTACATTGCAGAGTGAGTAGGTGACTCTTAGAGCAATGGAGGGAGAGAGGAGGCTAACAGCCACCTCCCCCGTTGCCACTCCATTGATCCTAATGCCACCTGTTGCTCGGGTGGCCATCAGCCGTACCGTTGCCCAGGAGGCATGAGAGCGGGGGATGGGGTAGCTCCTCTGCTCGCCAGGATATTGAGCATTTCCTGCTCTGCTTCCTGCCTGAACTGAGTAGCGTACTTCTTCGCAAGCCACCAACAGACTTGGAGACCACGCTCGATGCTGCCCTGGTCCTGATTCACGGTGATACTGACCGAGCACATGGCAGAAGCTCCAGTGCCGAAGTCCTTGATGCTCATGTCGGTAGATGCCGACACTCGTGCTTTTCCATCTCCAGCTAGCCTGGAGTATTCGTCTTGCACTTCCATGGGTGGGTCTCCTCGGTAGATGTCTCGAACTATTTGACTCTTGTCAGGTAGACTGAACGTCATGCTGGCGACGAACTTCGGTTCTTGGAATGACTGCTCAGCCACTCTTCACCTCATCTCCAATGAAGGCCAGTAGCTTCGGACCATTGACCATTGGGGTTTTCTCTGTTTCCTCATAGGCACTCTCTAGTACATCCATGAGGTTGTACGCCTTGAGGAAAGCCAAGACACCTTCGTAGTCAACCTCGTACACCTGCTGTACCAGGTGGTACCTCTTCCCGTTCTTGTCCAGCTTCTCTCTCGTGAGGAGTTCCTGAAGCTTGTCTGGGTACTTGGACTCCAGTAGTCCCAGAAGGTCTTTTGCGTCGAACGTTCGAGAGGTAACTGAGTTGACCCGGAAGTTGCCATGAACTAGAGAAGTCGCCCTTCCGTCTGCCCCTCTCCACTGAGTTGGGGCTAGGACTACTGCTTGTCGAAGTGCATCCTTCACGACTTTGAGTTTGGCATTGCGGTCCTCCAAGAGACTCTTCAACGTGTCCATGAACATGTTGAACTCTAGGACCGCCCTATCGGGGGTGAGAGCCTCTTTTCTGTCTGTTAGCAGAGCAGACATGATCGTTCCGGTGGTCAACAGCTGTTCGTATCGTCGATAGGCAGCATCTGCCGTGTCGAACGCTTCTACCGCCAGCTGCACCTCAGACTTTACCGGCGCTTCTGCCGCTTGTTGAGCATCTGACTCTGGCATTTGTTACCTCTGTGGGATTGGTGTGTTGTAGTGTCTGTTCCGGAGAAAGTCCAAGACCCTCATTGCCTTTCTCCAATCTTCGATGGTCTTTTCCCAGTCCCCACCCTTTACCCTCCAATCAGCTTTGCGGAGAAGGTAACTCGGGTGAAAGGTGGGGATCACGGGGTAGGTGAGGTCACCAATTCTACCCTTGAACTCTACATCATAGATGTTTCCCCTCATCTGGGTTACTTTGGCTTGGACTTTTCTCATGACTGCTGAGATAGCCGAGTTCCCACACGCGATGATGAGTAGGGGGTCAACGATGTAGATGATGTTCCAGAGACGTTCCCAGCACATCTTGATCTCTTCGAAGTTGGGAGTTCTGTTCTCTGGAGGGCGACACGCAACTGCGTTCGTAAGGAAGAACCTACTGTACCGCCACTCTACCATCCTTTCATTGAATAGTTGAGTGAGTTCCTCTCCCTTCTTGCCGACTCTCGATACCTTCGAGTAGTCGAAGTACATCTGTCGCACCACCGGATCGTCTGACACAGAAGCAACGATTTGGTTTAGTAGAAGCCCACTTGGTCCTACGAAGGGAATAGAGTGTCTCTCCTCTTCTTCCCCCGGGGCTTCCCCTACAACAATGACGTCTGCGGTCTCTGGGTTTCCCTCACCGAAGACGATCTCATCCCTCGAACCTACATCCCTGGCTAGGCTCAACTGACATCGCTTACACCCATACCAGTTGTTGTAAAGAGCCTGTAGTCGTTCCCTTTTAGTCCCTTGGACTTCAATCAGAGGGACTACGATATCCGCTGCTCTCTTCCGGCCCCGTTTCTTTGGAGCTTTGTCTGTGATGATCGGTAAAGAAGGCATTAACGCCCACCAGGTAGAGCAATACCCACATTGGCCAAGCGCTGTGAGCGCTTGCGTTCGTAGAACTGTAGGTAGAGAGCCATGAGCTCAGAGGCGGAATCCTCCTCAATATCACTCAGTTTGTATCCGAAGTTCGGCCAGACCCGGACGATCCCACCAGCAACAAGGTCTAGATCCCCTACCATGAAATTGATGGCAATTTGCACGTCTCCAGTAGCCTTGCTCACCATGGTCTGCTGCATCCGTATAATCCTCTTAGGGTTTAGTACGGACACCTCGGAGTTCAGCACTAGGTTTTCTACTTCCCCCATGATCTGAGTCTCTCCGATACCTAGAACAGCCAACCTCTCTGGAACGACTCCTAGCTTTGTCAATTCCTCAAGTTGGTTCTTCGTCTTCGTCTTCATCGATGGACTCTCCATCCAATCGTCGCAAGTTGATATCAAAAGCATTTTGAACCTCCTGTGGAAGGCCTACAAATGGTTGTGGTGGAAGAACCTCGAAGGTGAAATTCCACTCCTTCAGCCTGGTCTTTAACTTGTTGCAGATGTTTCGGAAGGCATTAACCATCCAGTCCTCGAACACTATGACGACTGGAGTTTTCTTTCCTGGCAGTGCTCTTTGGATTCGGCCGATGGACTGCTGCAGAGAGATCCTAGACCTAAAGGGCGTCAGCCATATCAAGGTGTCTAGCCTATCATCATCAACTCCCTGCGAGCCCAGCTTCGCAATAGCAAAACAGACCTGGGAGTTCCTCAGCACTTCCATCCTGTTCTTTGTCTCTTGAACAATGAGACCAGACCCAGGAAACATTGCATGGAAGAGCTTGAGTTGGTTCTTGGAATGAGAAAGGCACAGAACTTTTCTCCCAGACTCTAGAGCCGCCCTTACTCCCCAGTACCTAACTGTATTGGCTACTAGGTCCTGGCCCACGATGCTGCGTAACGAGGAAACGTTGGTGACTCCTTCTGCGTTCTTTGCTGCGTCGTCACGAAGCCTTGTTATGGTCTTCTGGAAGTAGATTCTAGGCACTAAATCCTGGGTCACGTCTGTGTAGAACGGCTCACCAAGATGATAGCGGTAGATAGGGTCCAGTCCATCTTCTCTTTGGACGGTAGCGGTTAGGCCCAGTCTATCACCGTAGAAGGGCCAAGCTGTTAGAGAGAACTTGGGGGCTCCAATGATGTGAACTTCGTCCCATATGATCCTTCCGAAGTAGCGGTACATCTCTTCTGGGATCTCGCCCTTCTCTATTCTCTGCCAAAGAGTGGTGACGAGAGCTAAAGTAAGTGGGCGTTTCCAATCGAATACCTTGCCTTTGATGAGTCCTAGTCCCCCATCAAAGCGAAGTCCTGGGAGTATGCCCTTCTGTTTGTCCCCCATCACCGACTGAACCCATTGCTCTAGGATTCCGGTGTCAGGAACCACCACTAGAGTAGGGGTAGCATTCTGGGCGATCTTCTTCTGGGCCAGCTTTGTCTTTCCCTTTCCGCAACCCAGATTGAGAATCCCATTCTCGTTGATGGAGAGAGCCTGCCAAGCTCTGATTTGTTCCTCGTTCCGTGGCACGACAAGGTCTTCAAACTCTACCCTTTCGAACCGTGGTCGGAGATCTACAAATGGGAACTTGTATTTGGGATAGTCCGATGGGGTGAGAAACTCTCTAGGACAAATCAAATGGCGAGAGCTCTCCTCCCACATCCTCATCAGGAGTTGGCCATTCTGAGTAGCTACCGTGAACTCAAGCGCTCGCTGGACCGGCCCTGACCGTATCCCCGATTTGGGGAGCCAGAGCCGGTCCGCGATGTACGCCTTGTCCGGGTCTTTCCGGGCAAAGGTTAGGTGCATGCTACCTCTCTATTCGTTGCCCTGGCACAGTCTTTACATCCTGTCCCGGAGCCCAGATCATCTGTCTGACAGCCAAGTACACCTCACGCATGAATGACTCAAGCATGGACAAGACCGTGTTCTTGACTACCCTTTCCACGAATCCTTCCTCTGGAAACTGAGGTCGCATCAGTGGTGGTGCAGTATTGAGGGCATAGAAGAGCGGGTCAGCCACCCACCCATACCCGTACTTCGGCATTGCTGCAGGATTTTGGTTTACCATCGCAGCTGGCGGTTGTGCTACTGGAGCCGGAGCTGCGTGCATCACCGGTAGTGGGAACCTCTGAGCCGGTGGTTGCCATGGTGCCACTGGAACTGGGATCGGAGCTGGAGCCGGAGCTGCGTAGGGTCGATAGCCCCCTGTTGGCTGCCCGTAGTTGCCACTTTGCCGAAACATGTTGTCTTTCAGGATTTGGTCCTTGCAACTAGCTTGGAATCCGCATCCTCGGCATTCTCGGTTCGACTCTTCAAACGACTTACCCCAGCACGGCGGCTTAGCGGTAAAAGGCATAGGTACTGGGGCTGCTACTGGCGGCTGATACATCTGCTACTCCTCCTAGATGAAGCCTAACATATGGCCTCTAAATACTTATCTCCAAGAAGAGGGCTAACTTGCTAGGTACTCTATTGCGTAATCTTCGTTGACCTACGAGGCCCAGACGACCTACACTTGGGGCGTTCTGTCTACCCCTCAAGCTGAAAGGAATCACCATGAAGACCGCTGGAGTTGTGATTGACTTCTACGACGATCCAAATGGCACTCTCTTGCGGAGGCTGTACCCGACCATTGAGGAACTCCCAGAGGTCGTAAAGGAAGCGCACATCCTGACTCCAGAAGAGCATGGTGTTCTACGCAATGAGGCCTATGCTCTCATCCTTCATGACGAGGGAAAGCAGCTTCGCAAGTTCGCTTGCGTAGATCCAGGCAATACCTTCCTTGCTGCTCTCTACTTCCACGAGAACGCGGACAAGCTACCACAGGAAGCGGTAAAAGTGGCAGCGGCAAATATTGCCGCCTTCTGTCAGGAATTCGACATGGAGCCAACAGACTTCCTCAAGATGGCTTCTGCAGAGGGTGGTGGCATGACCCTGACGGATGACAAGAAGGACAATCCCCCTTCCGAAAAGAACCCCATCCGTCAGACCACGAAGGCTAACCAGTCTCCAGAGAGAGTTACTACTAGAACCTCTGACGGGTCTGGAGCTCCCATAGTAGGAGAGAACCTGGCTTCTACCCTATGGCCAAAAGTTGCCAATGTGGTTGACGTTAGTGGCCTTGAGCCAGAGACATTCGTCCAGAAGCACTCTTCCGCTAATACTGCCCTGGAAGGTATGTACCCTCTCGATAGCTTCGGAGACGTGCAGGCCGCTATAGACTACTTCCGAGAGAATTGGGTAGAGTTCTCTCCACGGGAACGTCACGAGTACACCGTCAAGACCGCAGCTCGGGCAGATGAACTTGGCATCGAAGTAGATGAGCTCATGGAGCGCTACGGCTCGACTTCCTATGCTCCAGATGTTGAAGCCCATCTAGCAGCCCGTAAGGCCAACTGCGACCAGGAGTTCCACAGACTCTTCGACATGTTGAAGGAGAAGAGGTCAGGAATCAACCCGGAGCAGTTTGCTGAACTGCTCGGTGAGGCTGACAAAGCTGCAGGCCTTCACTACTACTACGGCAATGGGGCTATCTTCGATCCATACCTCTCTACCTTCGGAGGCATGTCTGAGAAGAAGGCTTCTGCTGCGTACAAGTGGATGGGTAGAGTTGGCGACACGGTGAACGCAGACCAACTTCACAAGCTAGCCGTGAACGGCAGAGGCATCATGCTGAAGAACTTCAGCAAAGAGATTGTAGATGCCTTCCAGAAGGATCCCATTACCATCTTCGAGTCTCTCCCTGATACGTCAAAGGTAGTGACCTCCCGCCTGGCAAACGGGGAGTTCGATGCAGAACCAATGAACTAGGAGGCCCTGTGGACGTCGTTACCTTTTCTTCTCTGCGAGACGAGCTCACCAAGATTGCATCTGGGGGTGTTAGTGACCACCTCCTAGACCTTGCGGGTCTAGGGGTCCTCTCAGTACCTTCGATCATGAGGCTGAGGGGAAAGCCGATGAAGAAGAAGAACGAAGAGCGCACGGAGCTAGCTGGTCTTGGAACTTTGGCTATTCCAAGTGCCATCAGTACCGCAAAGCATTTCATGTCAAAGAGAGCATCTTCTGACTTGGATTTGGCAAATGGAGCTCTGGCTCTGTTCTCCAAGAGTGCTGCCAAGACGGATAACCAGGTGGCTTCCAGAAAACCATCTGTAAGCGGTTCTGGAATGGTCAGGGACCCCATGATTCAGCCGTTGGTTGGGGATGAAGCTGACTGGGCTGCTCGTACCAACCTCGTTTCTGTTCGTGGTGGCGCAGATTCTGGGAGGGTCATCCCAACAGCTAATCAGATGAAGACAGCCTCACTCCACCCAAAAGAGAAGAAAGCCGGCTTCGATTTGTGGAGTCCAGAGTCAGGGCGACTTCTGGGTTCAGAGGGTGGCACTAGAGCTGCTAACCGTGGGCTGGGAGCAGCCAAAGCTGTAGCAAAGCCGAAGTTCACCATGGAGCATCTCAAGAAGGCCTATGAGGCTTCGAATCTCAAGCCGGGGTTGGGGTCTGCCTTGAGACGTGGTACTGGGGTCTTGAAGCATGCATCTATCAAAGTGGCTGCTCCATTTACTCTAGGAAGAGGCCAGATGGGACTGCACGCACTTGGGGATGCATTCAAGGCAGCCAAGCCAGCTGCCTTGGGCAATGCTGCAAAAGCAGCAAAGACGGTAGCTGATCCGCGTAGGGCTTCGATGCTCTCGCACTTCACTCCACAGAGCCACATTGATATGTCGAGAGCTATCTCGCTCTAGGAGTTCTCTTGGCCACTGCCGAGCAGGAATTCTTCAACCGTCTCCTAGAGTCAATCAAGCCTCTGGCCCCAGTTGGGGAGTCTGAGGAAAAGGTTCTTCTCCAGGAAGAACCTGACTCAGGAACTCCCCTTACATTGGGGAATATCTTTACCCATCACGATACCCATCCAATCGTGTTGGATTTCTCACTGTTGAAGGCCTTTCAGTTGGAGTGGTGGCTCTGGGAGCCAGAGACTCTGTGGACTGAGATCCAAAGACACTTCAAGACTCAGGTATCGGAACTTGCCAGGGCTAAGATTCAGACAGTCAAGACTATCCATGTTTCGAATGCCCCATGGGAACAATGGCAGGTCTTTGAGAAGGTCGTTCAGGGACTCAACAACAATATCCCCTCATGGACCCTCATGCAGGCCCCTAGCCTGGAGCAGCTATTCGTCTGCATCGATATCATGGAAGGTCTCCGCCATGCTGAGTTCAACTCTGAGGTAAAGCTCTACATGGCTGGAGCGGTACTCAACGAGGATGTTACGTATGTCCCGCCTCCTCTAGACTTCATCCAGTCTGAAGTCAGCCAGCCGTACTATCGCTGCAAGGACTGTGGCAATGAAGATAGTGCCCTATTTGGGGACGGCAAATGCGACACCTGTACAAAGAGGTACGCTCCCGAGCAGGGGTTGTCCATGCTGCCGAACCTTGAGCTCGTGCAGCAGGGACGTGGGACCAACGTAGAGCTCCTACTGACCTTTGACCCAGATGCGGTCCAGGCAAAGTGGGATCAGGTAAAGGACCTTCCTATTACCGAAGCCCACCTCGAAGAGAACTCTGTGGACGTGCAGGTCTTGAAGCTGATGATAGCTCGTGACTACATGAGTATGCGAAGAAAGCAGCTCATGAAGCAGCTCACAAGCATCAAGTCTTGGTTGGGGGTGGCCTAATGATTTCAGAGACTACCCTTCAGGGATTTATAGATGAGATGGAGAAGATTTCTGGGGTGACTCAGAACGTTGGTATGCCCACTAGTTTTGCTAGCAGGGTAGCTTCTGGTGTAGCCAATTGGGGTAAGGGCCTAGGCAACAACCTGGTAGGTACTGCTGCTGGGTTCGCAAACCCAATCAAGGGTCTCAAGGCTGGTTGGGAGATGACTAAGAACGACATCAGGACAGGCCATCCTGCAATTACAGGCCTGGTGCTACTCGGTACGGCTATGGACGCTAAGGATGCTCTACAGAAAGAGGATCCATCTCAGATGGGTCGTAGCAGAGTGCAGAGAGTCGCTAAGTTGATTGGTGGTACAGCTGGTGGTATCATCGGCACCCCATTTGGCCTATCTGGAGGCATTGCTGGTAGCATGGCAGGGGAAGCTGCTGGAGGTCTCGTAGGCAAAGGGATTGACAGACTACGTGGCCGTCGTCCCAATGTGCAACTGCCGATGAACTTTCAGCAACAGCCTCTTCCACCTAGAGATCGGGATGTGTCCCCATGAGCTTCGATAATGCATCCCTAGGAATGGGTGGGGTATCCCGGTTTGCCGGGCAGAGAGGCCGTACTGGTGATGGCCTAGGTAGGAGTGGAGTCAGGTATCCTTCTCCATTCTTCGACATCGGCCACACCTATCTTCCGCCATCTGTCAAAGCACTTCTGAGATGGTGCCGCTACTACTACCTAGTCAACCCGCTCATCAACACTGTCATCCACAAGATGAGCGAGTATCCGATCACTGAGATTGTGATCGATGAGAAGGACAAGAAGATCAAAGAGAAGTGGGAACTGGTATTGGGGCGGCATCTCCGCTACCGCGCATTCCAGATAGAAGTGGGTCTCGACTACTACACCTATGGAATGTGCATCACTACCATTCACTTCCCCTTCGACAAGTACCTCATTTGCCGTAACTGTGGGGCAAAGTGGAAGGCAAAAGAGACATTCTACAAGTGGAGAAACCTGGACTACATCATCACCTGTGACAAATGCCAGGAGACAGGTCCAGCCAAAGTCCAGGACTACTACGTCAAGGACTACCGCCGTATTCGGCTGCAACGGTGGAACCCAGAGTACGTGAATATTGACCCAGGGTTTGCAGGCTCAGACCCCACCTTCACATTCGACCTTCCTCTCCAGGTACGTAACGATGTTCTTCTGGGCAAGAAGAACGTCCTTGATACCATCCCGGACATCTTTATCGAGGCAATGAGACGCAACAAGTTCATTGCATTCGATAGAACCAACATCTTCGTAATGAAGCGTCCTGTCATCAGCCAGAAGGATGAAGGATGGGGAATGCCTCTTATCTTCCCTGTCCTCAAGGATACATTCTACCTGCAGATTCTACGCAAGGCTCAAGAGGCTATTGCTCAAGAGCACATCGTCCCTCTACGTCTTCTATTTCCGCAGGCTGGTGGGGCTAGCTCTGACCCTTACACCACAGTCAGTCTTGAGGCTTGGAAGACTCGTATTGAGGGTGAGATCGCCAAATGGAAGTACGACGCTAACTACATCCCTATCCTTCCTCTGCCTATAGGCCAAGAAAGTGTCGGTGGAGATGGCAAAGCCCTCATGCTCAATGAGGAGATGCGTGCCTGGTCAGAGCAGATCATCGCAGGCATGGGAGTCCCACAGGAATTTGTCTACGGAGGAATGCAGTACTCCGGGTCCAATGTCTCCATGAGAATGCTGGAGAATAGCTTCCTTGGGTATCGTATCGACCACGACAACATGTTGAACGACTTCGTGATCGAGCGTATCGCCACCTGGATGGGATGGCCGAAGGTATCTGCCCATATGCGTAGGTTCAAGATGGCAGATGACCTCCAAAGGAACAGTCTCTTCTTCCAGATGAACCAGGCCATGAAGATTTCTGACATGACTCTTCTTCAGGAAGTTGACCAAGACCCAGTGGTGGAGGACGAGCGCAGGGAGAATGAGCTCCAGAAGCAGCTAGACCAGCAGCGTAAGATGCAGCTAGCCCAGGCCGAGATCCAAGCTGAGGTGATGAAGATCACCAACAAGGCCCAGATGGAGATGCAGCAGGAGATGGCCCAAGCAGGGGGAATGCCTGGAGCTGGGGCTCCAGATGGGTCTGGGGGCCCTGCCGCTAGTGGCCAGGGCGCTGATGGGCCGGCTACTGAGCAGCCCGGAGGTGGTGGCCAACCTACTACTGGTCAGGAAGGAGAGATGGTTCCAGGCCAACAAATAGACCCTGCTATGCCTGACGGGTCTACTGCCTCCATGGAGAATGCACAGGGAGCTCCACAAGATGGCATCCCTATGGAAGCTGCAAGTCCCCTTACCATGGGACAAAAGGGTGGTGGAGCAAACCTTCTCTACCTAGCCAAGCGTGCCGCAAACGCTATCAAGCAAAAGCCACCAATGGAGCAAACGCTGGACCTCAACAGGATGAAGGCTACTAACCCGAAGCTCTGGATGTTGGTTCAGCAGATGATGAGGTCTGACAAAGGAAGTCAGGCAGACCCTCTCAATGCTGCACAGTCCCCGATGCCGACTCTCAAGCCGAGTCGCAGAGCTGCTCCCGTTGGGTAATCGTGATCTATAGCGTCTGCTGAGGGCTAAAAGAACAGACGTTAGTCTGTTCTTAACTCCGACCCTTCCACCATGAAGTAGGGCCTAATGCCTTTGAGTGTCTCGAAGGCTTTAGAGAACAGGGAGCATGCCTCACCCATACCTTCTATGAGCTCTATCGGAGCTCCCTGTCTAACCATCCTCTCGTAGAAATCGAACGTCACCTTCCAACAGTCCAGAGCGAGTGTCTCTTGCTCTGCTACATCCTCAGCCCATACCGGGTCTTGTGGGTCTGTCCTCATCGTCGTCATCGGAATCCCCACTCAGCTTGGCCTCACAGCCAGCGCAAAAGATATCCTCCTCCCTGAGATCGTCTAGAGCCAGTCCTAGCTCATCGACAGCAAAATCGATGATACATTCCAGATGTAGGTCAGCGGTAAACCTACCTGTATCTGGGTTTTCTACCACCATCGGACGTCCACTCTTTTCCCCATGGCCAACAACGCCAAGGAAGAGCTCACAAGCCTCGGTGCCGAAGTCTATGGGCTGTGTGCAGCTGGTACACAGCAGATAGACGTCTTCGTCCCTGGCGAAAGGGACATCCCTGACTCTTTGAGCTACTTGAGTGGAGTCGGTGTATGGCCATCTCCACTCATCCATACATGTGCTCCCCATCGGCCCCAAACATTGCGAGTGGAGCTCCTAGCTTCATAGGGCATAGAGGATGCATCACCTTCTCGGTACTTCCATCCTCAAGAGTCACCCTCACTGGGACCATTCTGTGGTACTTGGTACTCCACACCAGTTTATCCTCATAGATGTGGGTACGAATATCTCCTGGCTCTAGGGGCTCGCCACAGAGACAACACAGTTCGTTCATGTTCTCCTCAGAACCAGTTGGAGCAAGGAAGATTGGCCATAACATCTGGTACATCCTAGAACTCCGGAGTGTCTTTGATAGAATCCAGGGTCATCTCCAGGCAGAGAAGGGTCTCTACCTGCTTGGTAATAACCAGGCAAGATTCTTGGAGTACTCTTCGTCTCGCTGAGACACACAGAACATTCCCAACCCACTGCCCACCCTACTGAGAACGTACTATTGACCCAGTTGCTCATCAGTGGGCATGTAGCGCAGTCCCATGGAGTAGGGCACAGACTCCTGATTGCCAAGGCATCAGGATTTCCAGCGTCGTCGATGTGTCCCGCCAATGGGTTTCCCTCTTCATCAAATCTACCACCGTTGGCAGAGAAGAAAAGGCTACAGAAGGCTACTCTGGATGGCGGGTCATGGTTCATTAGAGTCTTTGCCAGACCTGTGTTAGCCTAGACAGAAGAAGGGCCATGAACCTTGTACATGCCGCTAGGAAGAACAGCTTCCAGTTACTTGGCATCAGCCTCTCCCTCACCATCTTTGTTTTCAGGCACTTGGAAGACATCAGTAAGAACCGTCATCGATGGCTGAGTGTGTCCAAGAAGTGCCTCTTCCTTCTCTTGTTCCCACATAGAACTTTGTGACTGCTCCTGCTTGGGCATCCTTACCTCCTAAGAGCTGATAAGTCGCTCACAAGTCCTTATCACGAGGAACCACTTGGGCTTTTCATTGCGTTATTCGACGCGTTCTTGTACCCTTATCGATACTGGGAAGGCTTGAGGACCATCGCACTGCGCGGATGGTAGAGCCCCTAGTGGTTGCACCCACACTAGCGCAGAGTGAGCTAAGCATGGCAGACACCCCTGAGTCCTCGTTCGAAACACTGAAGTCCAACGTCATCGACGCTATCCAAAGCTACTTCCCTTTCGAGGGTAAGAAGCAAAAGGTAGAGATCTCCAATCTCCGAGTCGATGACAACCTACACCACGATGACATAGACTCTCAGGCAGACGCCAAGGATAAAGAGACCACATGGGGCGTCCCAGTCAAGGCCGACATCCGGTTGGTCAACAAACTTACTGGGAAGGTAGTAGACGAGAAAAAGGGAGCTACCCTTGCTAGACTACCGAAGCTGACGAATCGGTATGGCTTCATCGTCAATGGCAATGAGTATCAGGTTGACCACCTCTTCCGGTTGAAGTCTGGGGCATACTCAAAGGTCCGTGAGAACGGAGACCTTGAGTCTGAATTCAACCTCAAGAAGAGCCCGCTCAATAGGCGGCTCAACATCCACTTGGACAACAAGAACAAGGCATTCACTCTCAGGATTGGTGGCTCGCACATCCCTCTCTACCCCATTCTGAAAAGCCTAGGGGTTTCCGATGACCAGCTAGAGCATCAGTGGGGGCAGAACATCTTTGACACTAACAAGGTAGCTGATGAAAAGAAGACCCAATCGGCTCTGCACAAGTTCTGGCAAAGCACGGTAGAGGAAGGAGCACAACCTCCACACGACCTGGGAGGGTACGTAAAGCACGTCAACGAGTTCTTCGACAATACAGCTATTCGCCCAGATACTACTGCTATCACTCTCGGCAAACCATTCGAGAAGGTGAATGGGGAAACGTTGAGTTTGGCAGCGAAGAAGATTCTCGGAGTCGCCGGTGGCACTGTGAAGCCCGACGATAGAGACTCTTTGGCCTTCAAGGAGATTGTGGGCATTGAGGACTTCATACCAGAGGCAATTACTGTCAGAGCTCGTAAGGGAATCTGGGGCAGACTTCGCAACACCGTTGACCACAAGCAAGTAATCGGGGACATCCTCTCCACTGAGACATTCAATAGGCCTATCCAAGAGTTCTTCACCAAGGGCAGCTCTATCTCTGAACGCTCAGAACAAACAAACCCAGTTCAGATGCTGACAGCCCACACGAAGACAACTCTAGTAGCCCCCGAATCAGGAGGAATCTCAAACGAACACCAGCTCATAGACTCAATGAGAGTCGTGAATCCTAGCCATCTTGGTTTTCTGGACCCGATGCATACACCGGAATCTGAGCGTACTGGAATTACACTGCATCTTGGTATTGCAGCCAGGAAGAATGGCAAGAACCTAGAGACTCCTGTCTACGATACTCATACTGGGAAGATGACGTATGTTGGAGTCCCAGAGTTTGACAGCTCTCATGCCATTCTCCCTGACCAGGTTAGGTGGGAGGGAGGCAAGCCTGTCCCCATAGGTACCCACGTCAAGGTGAAGACTCCCGGGGGTGGCATAGAGCTCATGCCAGTCAAGGACGCCAAAGATGCCAGGTACGTGATGCCATCTTCGAAGGGACTCTTCGACTATGCGTCCAACCTGATTCCTTTTTTGCCATCCGACCAGGGTAACAGAGTATCGATGGCTGATAAGCAGATGGAGCAAGCCATCTCATTGGTTCATCGGGAAGCCCCACTTGTCCAAGCAAAGACAGACAGCAAAGACCCAACAGGTACCTTCGACAAACTTGTAGGCCATTTCGTTTCCCAGCGCAGTCCCATTGCTGGGAAAGTGACTGCTGTGTCTGCTGATGGCATCACTGTTTCCAATGGTAAAGAAAAGCACGCGATCCAGATCTACAACCACTTCCCGCTAAACGACCCAAAGGGTCAGATGCACTCTAACTCCCTAGTTAGTGTGGGGGATGAGGTGAAAGCCGGGCAGCTAGTAGCTGACACCAACTATACCAAGCATGGAGTGCTGTCTCTAGGTACCAACCTCCATGTCGGATACATCCCATACAAGGGATACAACTACGAAGACGGTATAGTCATCTCAGAGTCAGCGGCTAAGAAACTGACCTCAGACCATCTCTATAAGAAGGGTCTGGAGATAGACCCATCCACTGATACCATTTCGAAGGACAAGCTCAAGGCACATACAGTGGTCAGTACCTCTCACATGAAGCGAGAGGACTGGGATGCTTTGGACGACCAAGGCATCATCAAGCCTGGCACAGTGGTTCGTCCAGGCCAGGTGATGGTAGCTGCTGTGGGCAAGAACCTGAGCAAGGACAGTTTCCTTAGCGCCTATGGGAAGCGAGCTCTTTCCCTCTACAAAGACCGCAGTCTACGTTGGGACGAAGACCATACTGGTGTTGTCACGAAGGTAATCCCTTCTTCGAACGGCAAGTCAGTAAAGGTCTACGTAAAAACGGAGGAACAGGCTGTAGTAGGAGACAAGCTCGCTGGACGTCACGGAAACAAGGGCATCATCACGCAGATCATCCCCGACCATCAGATGCCGTTTACAAAAACTCCAGACGGGGAGAGAAAGCCACTAGAGGTACTTCTCAACCCATCCGGTGTTCCTACTAGAATCAACGTTGGGCAGATTCTGGAGACGGCTGCTGGGAAGGTCGCTGAGAAGACGGGCAAGCCTTACATCGTCAACAACTTCTCTGGCCCAAACCACGACTATCGTCAGCAGGTTGAAGACGACCTCAAGACTCATGGTATTGAGGACGAGGAGGATGTCTACGACCCAGATGACATCCGCAAACCACTAGGAAAGGTACTGACCGGCCCTCAGTACATGCTGAAGCTAAAGCATCAAGTGGAGAAGAAGCTCAACGTTCGCGGTGGTGGAAGTACAAACCTGGAAGGTAAGAGGCTCGCATACACCCAGGATCATCAGCCCTCCAAGGGCGGAGAGAATGGCGGCCAGGCTTTTGGGAGGTTGGACCTCTATGCCCTTTTGGGCCATGATGCACGAGCCAACATCAGAGAGATGTCCACCTACAAGAGCGACGCCCAGGACCAGATGTTTTGGTCTGGTGTGCAGCAGGGCTTCGAGCCACCTCCTCCTAAGCCTCCATTTAGCTACGAGAAGTTCATTGCTCTGTTGAAGGGGCTAGGAGTCAATGTCACCAAGGAGGGGACAGCAGTTAGATTGTCCCCCATGACCAACAAGGAAGTCCTAGCACTCGCTGGTCATGGGAAGAATGAAATCAAGAACGGTCTTGAGATTCGGTCAAAGGACCTACGTGAAGAACCAGGCGGCCTATTTGACCTAGCAGCTACTGGAGGAAAGGACGGGGACAAGTGGTCCTTCATTCGGCTTTCTGAGCCGCTACCAAACCCGGTATTTGTTGGTGCAGGTAACCGCCCAGGCCCCATCCCAGAGCTCCTAAAGGACGACAACGGTAAGCCCATGACCTTGGAAGCTCTGGACGAGATAGTTCAGGGTACGAAGACATTGAATGGCAAGAAGGGTGGGACAGCGATCTTTGACGCGTTGAAGAAGATCGATGTAGACCACGAAGTCAAAGAGCTCAAAGAGCAGCTCCCCACGCTAACGGGGACGGCTCTCAACAGAACCAATAGGAAGCTGAAGTACCTACTGGCCCTGAAGCAGGTAGGCCTGCACCCAGTGGATGCTTACATGCTCCACAGCATCCCAGTGATTCCTCCCAAGTTCCGACCAATTGGGCAACGACCGAGTGGGGACTTGAACTCAGCCCCTATCAACGGCCTCTACAAGAGCATCGTCCTTCTCAACAATCAGCTCAAGGACTTTGACTCCAAGACGTTCTCCGACGAGCACAAGGTAGACCTCAGAGGTCAGCTGTGGGACTCAGTCAGAGCCCTCCAGTCCGTAGGTAACTACAAGCCGGTCTACGACACTGATAGAAGTGGGAACAGAGTCCTAAAGGGAATCCTAGACACCATCGGAAACAAGAAAGGGGAACAGCCCAAGGAGGGCTTCTTCCAGAACAAGCTCATGCGGCGTAGGCAGGACTTGTCCATTCGTTCCACCATTGTCCCGGAACCAGCCCTCCACATCGATGAAGTCGGGCTGCCAAAAGGGGCAGCCATGGAGCTCTACAAGCCCTTCGTTGTAGCACAACTATCACGTAGTGGTTTTAGCCCAATGGAAGCCCAAGAGGAGATGAAGAAGGCAGACTCAGTCTCAGCGTACAAGGCATTGGAGAAAGTAGTCTCTGAAAGACCTCTTCTCCTGAAGAGAGACCCAGTACTCCACAAGTTTTCTGTCATGGCCTTTAGGCCAAAGCTTGTAGAGGGAAAGGCTATTCAGATCCATCCCTTGGTGACTGGTGGCTTCAATGCCGATTTTGATGGGGACACTATGGCAGGCACTGTGCCGCTATCGGCGGAGGCAGTAGCGGAAGCTAAGCGCATGTTCCCGTCAAAGAACCTGTTCTCTCCCTCAACCGGTCAAATCATGTATGCCCCATCACAGGAAGCTCTTCTGGGACTACATCTTCTCTCAAAGTGGGGAGAGAAGACCGGTAAGACTTTCAGCAGTGTCAATGAGCTCAGCAAAGCAGTTGATAACGGCCAAGTTACTCCATCCGACGTCGTAACTATCAAAGGCCAGTTCGGCGGTAAGCCAACTACCTATGGCCGTATTCTAGTAGAATCCAGGCTTCCACGAGGATTCTCAAAGAGCTCAGACATTCTCCACAATCCAGAGTTTCAGATCACGAAGAAGTCGCTCAACGAGATCACTGTTCCACTCGTCAAGCAACATGAGGGACAGTTTGCTAAGAGCATTGATGACCTCAAGGATATTGGTAATGAGTGGGCTTACCGAATGGGGTTCTCATTTGGACTCAAGGATCTGAAGCCGATCAAGGACCGGGATGCCATCGTCAAAGAGTACGGGAAGAGGGCTGCAGAGGCATACCGTGGTAAGGAGTCTATAGAGGAAAAGGACAAGAAGGCCGTAGGCATCTGGACCGAGGCTACTAAGAAGTTGGATGAAGCTGCCAAGGAACAGTTCAAGCACGGGGGCAATAGGTTGGCCCAAATGGTCTACTCTGGGGCTAGAGGAAAGACTGACCAGCTCCGGCAGATGATCGCAGCCCCTATGCTGATGCAGGACTCCACCAATCGCATCATTCCTCTTCCAGTAACTCGTTCCTACGCAGAAGGTCTCGACATCGGTGATTACTGGCTCGCGCAGCATGGAGCTAGAAAGGGAACTCTACAAAGAGCTCAAGGTACCAGTGAGCCTGGGGCTATCTCAAACGACATCATGAACTCTACGATGTCTACACTCATCGCATCCCCTGATTGTCACACAAAGCAGGGTATCCTGATGAGTGTAGTCCCCAAAGAGGATGACCTTACCTGGAAGGATATCGCTGACCGTTACCTAGCCGCCCCATACAAGCTGAAGGGCGGTGCTATTCTCAAAGAGGGGACGGTTATCACTCCTGAAGTCATTTCGAAGCTTCGTAACAACAAGATCGACAAGGTCCTTGCTAGGTCCCCTCTCAAGTGTGAGCACCCAGAAGGTATATGCGCTAAATGCTACGGCCTCAATGAGACAGGGAAGCCTCACGACCTTGGGACAAACATCGGAGTTCTAGCTGGGCAGTCTATGGGAGAACCAGCCGTCCAGATGGCTATGGACGCTTTCCACTCTGGGGGTATCGCTAGCTCGGAGCGAGGTGCAAAATCTGTAGACCGGTTTACCCGTCTTGAACAGCTACTCAACATCCCTCGCAGGCTTAGGGATGAGGCTACCATTGCTATGGCCTCCGGAAAGATTTCGGATGTCAGGGGCGACCCAACAGGTAAGAGTCGTGAGCAGAACGTCTTCATCAATGGACTTCGCCACTTCATCCCTGCCAATCTAGCGACTAAGGAACTCAAGGTTGGACAAGAGGTCAAGAAGGGTGAACAGCTCTCAGATGGCTACATCAACCCTAGGACCTTCTTGAAGGCAACCAAGGACATCCATGCTACACAGAACTATCTCGTCAAAGAGATGCACGAAGGTCTCTTTGACAAGGAAGGAGTGCGGAGGAGAAACGTAGAAGTGGTAGTGAGGGCTCTTACCAACCTTACGAGAGTGAAAGACCCAGCTAACAGCGACTTCCTTCACGGCGATATAGCTCCTAGAACAGTAGTGGAAGAGTACAATCGCAATCTTCCCAAGGGCCATAAGCCCATTGAGCACGAGCCTATACTAGAAGGGGTGAAGCAGATTCCTGGTAAGCTTTCCAGTGATTGGATGGCCCGTCTCAACTACAGAGAGATCCATAACGTCATCCAACAGGCTGCAGCGAGAGGCCAGAAGTCTGACATCCACGGCCCTAACCCCATCCCAGGTATTGCTTACGGTGCTGAGTTTGGTAAACCACCGCCAGGCAAACCAAAGTACGTCTACTAGGTGATAGATGCTGACTCGCAACGATACCGTATCGGCGCTCATCCACAGTGCCAGAATTGTGGATGTAAACGTGGCCAACTACACGGTGGTCGTAGCTACTCAGTTCACGAAGAAGCTCTACAGCGATGTCTCCTTCAATATCCCCTATGCCCATCCGAACAATGGAGAAGGCATCTACTTCATGCCAGAAGTCGGCTCTCTTTGTTGGCTCTGCGAGCCATCAGACGGGAGCATGCCGTTCATCTTGGGGTGGACTACAACTCAAGATGAAAACGATTTCTCGGCAAGGAGGCAGGGCCTAAACCCTGGTGACATCTACCTAGGCACTAGAGACAACAACTTCTTGTGGCTTCACCGTGGTGGAGTCGTGCAGATTGGGTCTACCGGTATTTGCCAGCGTATTTTCATACCCGTAGACAACTCCATCAATGACTTCTGTGAGAACTACAATCTCCATTCTCTTGGGGGAGACCTTACTTGGAATGTACAAAGGTCTGTAAACGACACTGGTGGTAAACGGCCAGCCCTCTTTACCCTTGCGGCACGGCAGTTTGCAGATGACCAGAACCCCATCGCAACGATGGAAATAGGTTCCCACGGTAGCAACGACAATACTATCCTCTCTCTCAGAATTCTGGGTTCAGGAGCCCAGGGTGCTGCAGAGCAAATCAGTCTGAAGATGGATGACCAAGGGAATGTATCCTGGGTCGTACAGGCTGATGTAACCTACGAGATACACGGAAGGCATTCAATCACCGTCGACGATGATTTCGTCGTAGAGAGCAAGAATGGAAACGTATCCCTCACAAGTGACTCAGGGAATGCGACTCTTGCCGCTGGGCCGAATAACGTCGAGGCTTCTCCTGATGGGGTTGCTATCACGGCCCCTGTCACGACCGTCTCTCAAATCCTCGAAGTCGCCGGCGGAGGTAAGCCTGTTGCTCTCGCTCCAGTTCTTATCTTGTGGCTCGCTACCCATGTCCACCCCACTACCGCCCCTGGAGCTCCCACAGGACCTGCAATAGTCCCCCCACCATCTGCAATAGCTTCTACGATGCTTTCCAGTGGCAGTTAGGAGAACACATGGTCCAGCCCCTCTTTCTTGACGTCTCGGTTCCTGATTTCCTCAAGGAAGCAGCTTATGCCGCAAGGCTCGGAGAGCAGCCTGACAACTGGCCACAGGAACTGTCGAGCGAGTTGTTCAAGCAACTGCCTTTCCTGTCAGACTACAATGTGAATGTGAACCTTGATCGGGTTGACCCAGGTCGGGGGTTTGCTTTCGGCTATGCCGACATTTCCAACCTCACTGAGCGTCCAGAAGTAGAGCATGAGGAAATGGGCATTCCTCACATTCGAATTCCTCTCATTGTTCAGGACAGGTCTGTAAAGCCTTTCTCCGTCTTTCTGAATGGTGAAAAGGTACTGCCCCTGACGGAAGAAAGAGTCAGAGAGACACTCTTCAGTCCAGCTACATTCGACCTCTCTACTGCTGCTCCTAGGGATCCCTCCCTCATTGAGCCACTCATGCCTCCCCAGCGTTCTGGTATGGGTATGGGTGGGGAGTACAAGCTAGCATCAGCCTCTGCAGAAATGATCAAGGAGGCTTTCGGTCACATTTCGAAGCAGCAGTGGGATGCTATTCGAAACAGTGACGGAGTTCAGAAGGAGATTCAGAAGTACGGTACTCCTAGCCATCCTCTTGTCGTAAACAAGATGTACGAGACGGCGGCTAAGGTCTATGGCTTCAATCCCAAGATTGCTCCAGCTGGAACTACCACGAAGAGTTCCAAACCAGCTAGTGGTTCCCAGCCCATGAAGAAGGCTGCAGGAGTCGAAAACCGCTCCCTTCTTCTAGCCATTGCTCCGACGTTGAGCATGGAGGACGCCGCTGAGTTTTACGAGAAGCTAGCGAGTGACCAGTATCTTCTTGCTGGCTTTCGTAGGAATGGGATTGCTCCGATTCTGGTAGAGGCTCTAGACAACACCCCAAGGGTCTCTACTGAGGAGAAGCTAGCTTCCATCGCTGAGAACATCATCCCTACGGTAGTCACTGTCCAGAAGCTCCCTGGTGGTGAATTCCTATTCAAGAGTGCCAGTGCAGAGGCATTCGCCCCTGACCAGGCATCCAAAGGTCAGACCGTTCCAGAACAAGAAGCCGGTGAGGCAATTGGGCAGGACCAAGCTCAATCCATGATGCCGGGCCAGACCGCCACAGCTGTATCAGATCCTGTGGAAGATACTGAACCTATGGAGCCTTCGAAGTGCAAGCCGGTAGAGGAGTTCGGCCAGTACAAGGTCATGGATGAGCTTGGAAACTCTCTTCTAGGGCATGTCTTTCCTACCACCCTAGGATGGGATGGGACATTCTCCCCACAACCTACTGCCCTTTTCACTAATGGGTCCGCCTATGCTTTCCAGGACGGAGTGATGGGCGAGCTTGTCGGAAAGGGCACCAACCTCCCTGATGATGAACCTCGCGGAGATGGCTGCTTCTACGTCGTAGATGGCGGTGATGCTGTTGCCACCCAGCCACTCACTATTGGCTCTTCGATGGCGGGCCCAGACGGTCTACCGAAGATGATGGCCAATGACTCCTTCGGCAATCCGCTCATCATCACTCAGGTTGAGGGACTCCAGACTCCACAGCATATCGATGGCAATGAGTTCGCCATCCCACAGAACTGGAAGTTCATGCGTCTCAACAATCCCACCAAGGTTGCTGAGAATGCTGACACCATGAGTAAGACTTCAGCCGCTAGAGCAGAGAGGAACTCTGTGGAGCTCTTCTACAATGGCGGCTACCAACTGGTCGGTGGTTGTGGTCTGGAGAAGCTCTCTACTGACTACCGTTACGACCTAGACCCAGTTAGCGCTGAGTTCATGCTCGGCCTATTGGGAGTCGACGGAGCCACGGCCAAGATGAAGGTCGCAGAGGCTCGCAAGAAGGGAAAGGTCAAGCTCTCCAATCTTCATACCATCACTCTTTTGAGTGAGCGGTTTGGAGAAGCAACAAAAGTAGCGTCAGCTCTTCTGGCTGAGCTTCCTACACTCCGCAAAGATCTCGTCAAGGAAGCAGCAGCCCTAGACGACGAAAACACTGTCGACAAGATCCTGGCCCTCAACTTCATAAACCCAGAAAGCCTAGCGACGTTCATCGACTACATCCCAGAGTTGGAAAGGACGTCGGAGGAGCTGGCAGAGATGCTACTATTCAGCTACCTTGGCATGAACGAGCTTCCAGAAGGGGCCATCTCTAGGTCTATGAAGGCCATGGAAGAAGTGATTGTGGGATTGAAGGGCATAGCTGGAGCGGAGGCCTAACGTGAGACACCCCGCCGAGAACTTCATCAAATACATCATCATCCGCCATGGAGCTGGTGTATCTGACGCAGTAGTCGAGAGAGAGCTCTCTAGATATGGATTCCTGCCTCCAGCCGAAGGTACGTACTTGGGCTTTCTTCGCCAGGAGCTAGACCCACCCCCGGACGGCTTCGACTTCGGAAACAAGCTCCATCGTCCATCAATGCAATACCTGAGAGACAACCAAGTCTACGAACTCTTCTTCCGCAATGCTGCAGTGGAAGAGGCCTTCGAGAATCTGTCTCACCCGTATCGTAGGACGGTAGTGGAGCAGGCCCTACTGAGTCGACTAGACCTCAAGCTGGCAGCCAGGAAGCTGAATGCCAAGAATGGCTGGTTCTTGACCACTGAGGGGCTGAAGGCACATCGACACTTCTTCTGGAATGTCTCGTTCCTCACCTTCGATGAATGGGGACGTTACCTCTACGGCCGCAGTTCCATGTACGCAAACTACATGACGATGCTCAGAGCCCCTCCAGAGCTGGCTCTCTTCCACCTGCGAGTCGGAGCGCAGATTGAGTCCAAGATGATGATCACCAGGGCTCAGGAGATCGCCTACCATACTCTAGAGGAAGTAGCTATTCAGCCTGGCGCAGACGCTGCCAAAGTAAAGGCCATTGGAGTTCTCACGAAGTCTCTCACTGATTGCCATGCTGCTCTGACTACTTCAGATATGGCCCTGGAAACGGTTCTGAAGCAGTTCGAGCGTTTCCGTATGGAGCACACTGAAAAGGCCGCCGTCAAAATCCACGAGCTGGCTCCAGCTGGTAACTTCTCCGGTAGTGGGGTAGATGCTGGCAAGAAGAAAAACGAAGATGGGGGTCTCAATTGAACCCAGTTACCCTCATAGCCTTCGATGATGAGATGCAGAAGATCGCGTCGTCATTGAATGCCCTCCAACTAGCTTCCGAGGAAGGTAAAGGCTTGAAGCGTGGATGGGATGCTGCCAGAAGGCAGAAGAGTACTATGCGACTCCTTCATAGGGCTCCAGAAGAACGCAAAGCATTCTACGCTGCTAACAAGGCCGGTGGGGCTACTAGCATTGGTCGTAGATTCAAGCCCCCGGTGATTACTTCCCCAGCTACTCAAGCTTCAAAGCCAGGTCAGACAGCCAAACGAATCGGACAGGGGTTGGGGATTGGTGGAGTAGGAGTCGCAGTGGGAGCTAGTTTGCAGCATAGGCATGACTCAAGACAGGAGATAGACAATGCACGTCCTCACCCTGCTGTCGTTTGACAATGAACTCAAGAAGATTGCAGCAGACCTGACCACCCATGCTAGGAATGACATCAAAACCAAGAACTTCGCCATTCCTGGACAGCGTAAGTATCCCATCGAGAATGCGGCCCATGCTAGGGACGCCCTCTCCAGGGTGAGCGCAGATGGCACTCCTGCTCAGAAGAGTGAAGTTCGCCATGCCGTAGCCCGTAAGTGGCCAGGGGTGGTTGGTGCAGAGACCAAGCACGACCTCAGGAAAGCAGCTTCTGTGAGTGACAGCATCTACGGAGTGTTGGCATCCTAGGAGTTCTATGCCCTTCGAGTCACAGGCTCAGCGCAGGTGGATGTACGCAAACCATCCCGCCATGGCAAAGCGTTGGGAAGCTGTGACCCCTAAGGGGGAAAAGCTCCCAGAGCATGTCAAAACCCAGTCTAGGGAAAAGGTTGCTTTTCCTACTGGCTTTATGGGACTTGCAGCGTCTGTTTTCGAGAAGCATCCTGCGGTTGTCTTGGGCCTTGGCGGTGCCATCCTTCAGGGACATGCTCAAAAGCGCCTGAATGCTATGACTAGGATGTACGGCTCACAGGAGCAAAACGAGGAACTAGACAAACACCCAATCAGGAACAGCCCTCTTACGCAAGCCGCTATTGGAGGGGCTGTGGGGGCTGTCATTGGCCATGGAGTTCATCGCGTCAGGAATGCCCTCTACAACATCGACCACCCAGTCCCGACATGGCTGAATGGTGTGAAGACAAAGGCCGAAGCTAAGGCTAGGTACCACCAAGTAGCTAGGACTCTTCACCCAGACGTTGGTGGTAACGAAGACATGTTCAAGAATCTTGGTGACCAGTGGGAAAGCTTCAAGGAGTTTCATTTCCATAAGCTTGCTAACTTCCTGCCTGCCCTCACTGACGAGCTTGAGAAAATATCTGCAACCTAGCAAGAAAGACAGGCCATATGACCTCTGTCATCAAGGATGCCTTTATAGATGAGCTAGAGAAGATTGCGATGGAGAAGGATGCTTTTGACCCTTCGATGATCCATCACGTTCTTCCAGCTCTCCATCAAGCAGGGCACTACATTGCATCCCATAAGGGACCTATAACTGAAGGTCTGGTTGGCGCGAAGTTCACAGCGGCCCACATCCTTGAGAGACATGGAAGCAAGATTCCTGGGGTGAACAAAGCCATAGACTGGGCTGGCAAAAAAATAATTGGGAGAGGCCTCAGTTCTGGGTCAGCTGGAAAGAAGATCCTCAACAGACCCGTTAGAGAGGCAGCAGCTGTAATCGCTCCAGGAGCAGTAAAAGCGTATGAACACGCTCACGCTGCGGGAAAGGCCCTTGGACCTAGGGGTCTTGAGGCAGCTAAGGAATCCCTGCACAGAGCAACTTCTACTCCTGCCTTCAACGACTTGAAGAAGATTCATCCGCAGATTGCTCGCGCTACAGAGTTCCTGAAGAACATCCCAACGAATAGCCCTACTCTTTCCAGAGTCCCTCCTCGTTAGGCAAACAGAATGGCTATAGATCCTAACATCATCTTGGCCTGTAGGGACGAGCTTGAGAAACAGGCTGATGTGGTCTCCAAGCTACAGCCTCATCAGCGTAGGGTGGTTGACCGTATTCAGCAAGACGACCAACCTGGGCTCGTAGTCGCCCACGGATTAGGTTCAGGAAAGACACTGACGGCTATTGCGGCCCAAGATGCTTTGGGTATGCCGGCTGATGTAGTTGTTCCTGCCGCACTGCAAGCCAACTACAAGAAAGAGATCAAGAAGCACACCAAGGGTAGGGTGCCGAAAGCTTCTGTGCAGTCGATGCAGAACGTCGCCACCAAGAAGCTTGAGCTGAAGAACCCAATGGCTGTCGTAGATGAGGCTCACCGTATGCGTGACCCGTCTACAGCTACCTTCCAGACGCTCAAGAAGATGCACGCCAAGAAGAGACTGCTCCTCACTGGAAGCCCCTTCTACAATCATCCAGCGGATATCGCACCTCTTATCGACCTTGCAGCCAATAGGAAAGTCCTACCGTTTGATAAGGAGGAGTTCACTAGGAGATTCATCTCTGAGAAGAAGATTCAGCCTAGCCTGTTTCAGCAGGCCGCGAATCACTTTAGGGCTCCAGAAAACAGGGTAAATCCAGGTACTGTTCCGACTCTCTACCAGAAGCGGGCCCCTGAGCTGAGGGAGGCTTTTAGTAAGTGGGTTGACTACCACCCAGGTAATGCCGCTGCTGCGGGATTCCCTGAAGTAGAGCATCGAAACATCAAAGTACCGATGACCAAGGAGCAGCTTAGGGTCTACGACACGATGATGGACAAAGCCCCACCATGGGTCGCCACCAAGGTCAAGAGGGGTCTGCCACCCGACAAGAAGGAATCACAGCAACTCAATTCCTTCCTCACTGCGGCTAGGCAGGCGGCAAACACAACTTCTCCTTTTGTACAGGACAAGTCCAAAGTTGAAGACCCCAAGATCCAGTTGGCATTCGAGCATCTGAAGAAGACCCTAGGTAGTAGTGAAAAGGCCAAGGCAGTTATCTACTCGAACTTCCTACAGGCCGGTATTGACCCCTACAAAGCACGTTTGGATGCTGAAAAGATTCCATATGGTGAGTTCACTGGAGAGATGTCCAAGAAGAAGAGAGACGAGCTAGTAAGGCAGTACAACTCCGGAAAGCTTCGTACTCTCTTCCTATCTAGTGCTGGTGGAGAGGGGCTGGACCTCAAAGGTACGAGGCTGATGCAGATTCTGGAGCCGCACTGGAATGAGGAGAAAATCAAGCAGGTGGAAGGACGTGGGGCTAGATTCCAGAGTCACGCAGACCTACCTCCGGAAGAGAGGAAGCTGCTCATCGAGAATTACCTCTCATCTAGGCCACAAGGAGTAGGAACCAAGCTAGGCAAACTGATTTTCGGACGTGAGCCCGACAAGTCAGTAGACGAATATCTGACCAACATGTCAGAAAACAAGGAGAAACTTATCAATGAGTTCAGAGCTCTCCTACCGAAGGAGAAGACTAAGACTTCGGCTAAGAAGGTAGACAAGAGCAAATCACAGGCAACTAAGGAGTCTCTCGAACTAGCTTCTGGAGTCAAACCACTCTTGGCAGCTTCTCTGGCACACACCGTACCGATGGCCGCAGTAGGTGTAAATATTGGTCGTCTACTAGGGGCAGCGTCAGATAGCAGGTCTGAGGGGGCTCTTATAGGCGGGTTGACTTTTGGGGCCCTAGGTCAGCTTGTTGCCTATGCACAGTACAAAGACCTTATACCACATGGTAAGAGACTGGCTAAAGAAGCTCTTCGTACCGCTTCTACTGAAAATGCCCTTCGTGAAGGTGCCGAGAAGGTAGACTACAAGCAAGTAGCTAGAGCTGCTCGTAATACTATCGTCGCAGGTAGCAGACCGCTTGTGGTGGATCAACTGGTGCACCTGATGCAGCGACATCAACTAGGCAAAGAGAGTACAGAAAAGGTTCCCCTTATTGCTCCACATCTTGCGCCATATGCTGCTCAGCTGGGAGTAGGAGCTGTGTCAGCTGCACTTGGCACTGGCCTAATGGATAAATGGCGCAGGATAATCGCTGTCAATGAGCTTGAGAATGTCAAGAAGCGTATGGAGGAGCAGGAGCATGAGAAGCTCCATCGGTACCGCAAGGTAGTCTCCAAGTTGGAAACGAAGCTCGAAGGCGATGGTTGGACTGCGCCAAAGCCGGAGAACAAAGAGAAGTACAAAGACAAGAAGCACGACTGGTAGAGAAACTAGCTAGTTCAACCACAGTACGGAAGGACCCCTATGCACCCATCCACCATAGAAGCTTTTGATGACGAGCTAGAGAAGATTGCCGGCTTCTGGGGCAAGCTTCATGCTGGTGCTCTTGCCGCTGGAATAGCGGCAAGTGGTGGGGTGTCAGCTAGAAACATGAGTCATTACGTGCATGCGAATCCTGGAATGAAGGGTGGAGATGTATTCCACGCTGTAGCTTTGCAAGCTGGTGCCCATCAACTACCAAAGCATTGGGCACCTGGTACTCGTTTCGGCGTAAAGTGAGATGACTGACTTTGCTCCAGGGCTACCGAAGAAAACGGATGCTGGAGACATTTCCCAGCTGAAGGCTGGGAAGTTTGTGGACTTCATTGTCCAACGACATGACGCTCAGAGAGCTGGTACACACTTTGATGTCCGCCTTGGCACCCCTCAGACTGGACTGTTCTCTTGGGCTACCAAGAAGGAACTCCCAAAGCCTGGCGAGAGGAGAGCTCTCTTTCAACAGCCACTCCACAGGCATGAGTACAAGAACTTCGAAGGGGAGATACCAGAAGGGTACGGTAAAGGGAAAGTCACGAAGCATGAGGAAGGCCAACTCCTCATCACAAAGATTACCCCTAGCTCTATCCAGTTCACAAAGACACACAAGAAGTTCCCCGAACGCTTCGTACTGGTGAAGCCAAAGGAAGAGGGGAGTAAGCAGTGGCTGCTCATCAACACAACCCCCACGGACCCTATCCCCTACAAAAAGATCCACTACTCCAAGATCTCTCCAGACAAGGCTGAGGCAGTCCTGGCGAATCTGCAACCAGGAAGCTCAGTACAGGCGAAGATCGACGGGGCAGCTTCCCTCACGAAGCTGATGGCCGACAAGCTAGACGTCGTATCCTACAGGGCGTCTAAGACTACTGGGGCTCCTATTCTTCACACGGAGCGTCTCTTCAAGGGGGAACCAGTCACCGTCAAGATTCCATCCAAGTACATAGGCTCGGTGCTAAGGGGAGAGCTCTACGGCAAGACGGACAAGGGAGTTATTCCTCCTCAGGAACTAGGAGGAATCCTCAACTCCACTATCTCCAAGTCTGTGACTACACAGAAGGAACGTGGCATAGACCTGAAGAACATGATCTTCGACATCCAGCAGCTAGGAGAAAAGCCTTTGAAGGATGTCCCATACGAGCATAGACTCAGGCTAGTCCAGCAACTCCTGAAGCACCTACCCGGAAATTTTGAAGGCCCTACAGAGGCCAAGACTCCAGAAGAAGCTGTCAAGTTGTTCAGGCAGATTCGTGAAGGTAGGCATCCGCTCACCAAAGAAGGAATCGTCATCCACAGACCTCACAAGAAGCCAGTGAAGGTCAAGTTTACGGAGGAGCACGATGTCCACATCACAGGAGTCTTTCCTGGCAAAGGTAGACTTGCAGGTCAGGGAGCTGGTGGCTTTACATACTCGTTCACGCCAAGAGGTAAGACGGTCGGCAAAGTTGGTACTGGCTTCTCTGAAGAAGCTAGAAGAGACATGCTTGCTAATCCAAGCGAGTGGATTGGCAGAGTCGCTAAAATAAGAGCTCAGGAGAAGCTGCCATCGGGAGCTCTCAGAGCTCCCTCTCTCCTAGCCCTTCACGAAGACTATCCAACTGCTAAGGTAGCATTTGCAATGGCGGCTATCTCAGCTTTGGACTATGCTGAGGCTCTCGGAGGCTGACTTATGACATGGCTAGAACAAAACCAGGGTACAAGAACCACCAGCGATGCAGACGCGGAAAGAGCTGCCCTCCTCAGCTTGGTGAAGAAGGAAACACTTCCGGTAATCCACAAGGAAGTTGACTCAGGAGACAAGCCATTCGAGCCTGTGAAGTTTCAGCCTGTTCGTAGCCCAGGACTCTTCATCAGTGAGTTTGGGGTGAAGGGTGCGGATCTCATTTTCCACTTCTGGCCCTATGGGTATCAGGAGGCGGAGAGGACTGGCAAGGTACTGCCTAGATTCCAGAAGGAGTTCATGTCCATTCTCAAGAAGATCTTGAATGAGACCTTTGATGAGAATCGCCTGCTCTTTGCTGATGACAAGGATGTAGGGGCCATCTGTGTCATTGCGAAGGGATGGGGAGCTAACCACTTCTTCAGGGAACTCTCCATCAAGGCTATGCAAGCTCTCCACACGGCACTTGGTGGAGAGAGCTAAAAGAAGAGGCAAAGGCCTCTTCCTCTTGCTGCGACTACCTGTTACCGCCGGATGTCTCCCTTCTGGCGGTAGCCATCGTACTTCACCTTTCCAGTCGGCTTGCTGCGGGAGAGGCTTCGTTCCTCTTTCTCCCGTCTCTTCTCCAGGAACTCGTACTGAAGCTTCTGCCTTTCCTCTTGAGCGAAGGCCACCGCGAGACTGAGGCACTCGGAGAAGTCTTTCACGAGATCCCCATTCTTGTGGAAGTCTGGCTCTACTAGGGCTACCCCCTCGGTCTTGAAGTGGACGAGAATGTGTCTGCCCACTCTTCTGTTCTCTCCGACACCTCCCACCTCAATGCAGACCTCCGGGAAGCCATAGGCCTTCCGAAAGACAGTGATTGCCACTCTGCCCACAGTGAACATCTTCAGGTACTTCCATGCCGCTTGTGGGGGCTTCGGCTTCGGCGTCGGTGTGGTAGCTGTAGGCTGGTCCGTCATTGTCCTCTCCGTCCCTCGGTAAGTTCTACTTCAAGGTCTTGTTGGGCTGCATACAGACTGTTGATGTGCTGCTTCATGAGATCGACCTCCTGTCGCAAAGCTCCGATCTCATTTCTCATCAACAGGAATACCTGAATGGATGCTATCGAGTGGTTCTTTAGGCAGCCCTCACACACCACCCCAGTTCTGGCTTCATTTTGTTTCACCTTCAGGGGTCTGTTGCAACACAGGCATGGCACGAGTTCGTCTAGCGAGGGCTTTAGAGCAGAACCGTTTCCTGTGGATGTAGTTTGATTTGTCATTCTCGTCTAGCACCAGCCCATGCTTATAGATGGCAGCAAGATGGTCAGGGGTTCCATACCCCTTGTTCACTTGCCAGTTGTAGAAAGGGATCTTCTTCGAGTAGTCAGTCATCAGGGTATCTCGAAAGACTTTGGCCACTATGCTAGCGGCCGAGACTTCCCTGTAAGTGTTATCAGCCTTAGGCTCGACTACCTGTCTTCCACCCCACGTCTTCACCCTGTTCTTACCATCAACGTAGAGCAGAGTAGGTACCTTTTCTGGGTGAATCTCTGCCAGAGCTCTAGTGTAAGAAAGCTGCAGAGCAACAGCTGGCCCTAGCGTATCTATCTCCCATGGCCATGCATGGCCTACCCCTAGGTCGTAGGAAGTGTTAAGCAACGGGAGATACAACATATCCCGTTGCTTCTCTGTACACTTCTTTGAGTCTTTTACCCCAGGCGGTAGCAACAGTAGGTCTCTGGCCCGAAAAACAGCCACCACAGAAATGATAGGACCTGCTAGAGCTCCCCAACCCACCTCGTCCAACCCGGCGGTTACTAGCTCCTGTGGTGGCACTTGCCCTAGGCCTTACTGGGAGTCTGAGAGTTCAGCATCTTGGCCCTGCCTTCAGCGTTGCGCTGAATGCTGAACCGGTCAGCCCTACTGATCTCCGAGTCCCATCCCTCGGGTACCCGCACGGACTCGGCTGAGTGCCAGTACTGTGGCCCCTTCTCGGTGTGCCTGACGACGATAAACCACTGCTTGTAGGGCTGTACTTCTGCTTTCATGGTTTCTCCAGATAGCTAGCCAAAAGGCCTCTCCTTTCGGAGGGGCTGGCAAGTAGGATGATACTACTCAACTCTGACCTTCGTCAGAGTCGAGCAAATTAGAGGGCTCTCACCCTCTCATCTACTCCTTATCCCATGGAAAATCGTCTCTTGGAGGCCCTAACCTTCTCTTGACGATGATGTTGAAGTTCATACCAGTAGGAGTAGAATTCACTCGACCATCGGGTACGCAGTCGTTTGTGGCAGCCCATCCCTCCAGGAGATTCCAGATAACCCCCAAGAATTTCCCACCGACCGCACTAGACCAACTGAGCTTGACCTTGTACACCAATAAGTTGACATTAGGCAGAGCTTGATAGCTGATATCCTGGTCTACGGCTCGACCTGTAGATTCCGCGAAGGAAGCCAGCCACCTGAGAGGTGGTACTAAGAAGTCTCTACCAGTAGAGGACTCCATGAACGTTGTCCCTTCAGACCAATTCCACAGAGATGCTTCTCAACGGGTCGTTCTTTCTGAGAGCGGTCAACCTGAGCTCAAGGAGGAATGGGATGTCGAGCCCGATGTTCCTGAAGTACTCCTAGAGGAAGACCCTGCCAAGGCAAATGAGCTCATCGGCATTTCTCCGGCTCAATTCACGGAGTTCGCCATCAGAGTTCCAGACAAGGAGACTCAGCAGAGGGTGCCATTCTCCTTCGATGGCCGTAAGTACCTAAAGCTTCCCTACAATACAGCCTCTAGGAGGACTCTTTACAAGTGCGGAAGACAGGTCGAGAAGAGCACACTTCTTGGGAACAAGTGCCTCTCCTTCTGCTGCATCATCAACTCGTTTAACGTCCTCTACGTATCTCCTACCAACCAACAGACAAAGACATTTTCGTTGGACAGGCTCAAAGAGCCTATTGAGACGAGTGAGATGCTGAAAGCTTGGACCACTTCCAAGTTGAGCGACAACGTCTTCTTGAAGAAGTTCATCAACCGTTCTCAAATCACGCTGAGATACGCCTACCACAACGCCGACCGAGTTCGTGGAATCCCAGCGGACCTCATTCTGATTGATGAGCTCCAGGACATCATCACAGACAACATCGACATCATTGAGGAGTGTGCCTCTCACTCCTCCTACAAGATCTTCATCTACTCTGGTACTCCAAAGAGTACCGACAACGCCATTGAGCACTACTGGACCAACTTCTCTACCCAGAATGAATGGGTTGTGCCGTGTGAGCATCACGGAGTTCCCGGAGACCCCAGTACATGGCACTGGAACGTTCTGCTAGAGGAGAACATCGGTAGTGAGAGCATCATCTGCGAGAGATGTCACCAGCCCCTGAACGCAATGCACGAAAAGGCCCAATGGGCTTCAATGAACCCAAACGTGAAGGACAAGCTGACGGACTTCTACGAGGGGTACAGGATCCCACAACTCATGGTGCCATGGTTGGGCTGGCATGAGATCTTGGACAAACAGAAGAAGATGCCTAGAGCTGCCTTCTACAACGAGGTACTTGGTCTGTCTTATGACTCAGGTACTCGGCCATTGACTCGTCAAGATATCATTGACAACTGCAAGCCCGGATTGTTGATGACACAACAAATGCTGAATGCCATCATGAAAGCCCTTGGTGGTGGTAGTCCAGTGTTCGCTGGTATTGACTGGGGAACTGGAGAGGGAACCTACACAGTGCTGTCTCTTGGGGCTTACATCGATGGCTTCTTCACCATCTTCTACATCCACCGGTTTGAGGGTCCCGAAACAGAGCCACAGGTCCAACTAGACCTCATAGACAGCATCATCAAGAACTACAGTGTGATGACTGTGGGGGCAGACTATGGTGGTGGCTTTGATAGGAACGATCACCTTCAGAGGAAGTTTGGTACAGAGAAGATCTTCAAGTATCAGTACTCTACACCAAGCCAGAAGGTGCGTTGGGAACCTGACTTGAGGAGATTCATAGTCCACCGTACTGAGGTGATGAGTGACATCTTCAATGCGATAAAGAGACGTCAGTTCTTCCGCTTCCCAGACTTCTCCCAGTTCGAGGACCCATTCAGCAAGGACATGCTGAACATCTTCTCCGAGTTCAATGAGCAGCAGAGGCAGATTCAATACAAGAAGAGTCCTGACTGCACTGATGACTCTTTCCACTCCATCCTTCTCTGCACTCTAGCTTCGATGTTGAAGATCCCACGCTTCGACATCTTGAACCCAACGTCCAAGACAAACGCTGCTGAAGACTAAAAAGAAGGCAGCGCCCGAGGGGATAGGGCGCTGCCTTCCAGGGGTCAGTACTCAAACCCCTTTCTTCTAGCGGCGACTCCGGGAGGTCGTCTCGACGACCTCGACGGTCTCGGTGCTGCCGCTCTTCTCCTTCATCCCGAACCACCGGAAACCCGGCATGTTGACCGGGATGACGAAGCGGCTGACGAGCGATCCCAGCGTGAGCACCATCAAGACCCCGCCCGTCACGTACGTGACGTGCTTAACCTTGACGGTCGTGTTGCCAGCCCGCTTCACCTTCGAGGTGAAGCTATCGTCCTCCTCCTGCTTCAGGCGGTCCAGACTCGCCTGCACGATCTGGGGCGGCGCCTTCACGTCGTTCGCGATGGCCGCTCCCAGAAGGGCCAACACGGCGGCGTCGTCGGTCAAGTTGGCACTTCCAGCCATGATCTTCTTGTACAGCTCCTCGCGGACCCTTTCTCCCTGCGACCCGGGGAGCTTGTCGAGGTTCTGGATGGGAATCCCTCTCTCGACTTCGACGCGGATGGGCTCTTCGTGCGGCTTTTGCTGCTCCATAGTAGTTGCCTCCCAAGTGGGGTGAGAGGCACAGAAGGTAATTCTTCGGTGCCACGACCTTATGCCTATGGAGTAGCTGCTTTTGCTTCTAGGAGCCCAATTTATGTATTACGGAGGCACCGGGGTCATCGATTAGGTCTAGGAGTCTCTCTGTAGAGGCCCCTTTCCCCATCTCTATGAACAGAACGATAGCCGCCCGCAGTTTACGCCTACCATTTGCTAGCTGTTTCTCCAACTGGTACCATTCCAGGTAGACCTTGTGGTCGGCAGCCGCTACTGTTTGTCTAGAAGCATAGGTCTCCATTTCTCGGCATAGCCTAAAGAATGGGGACCATGCCTTGTTGTCCCCCATAGCCACACAGAAAGCCTCTAATGTCTCTTCATCCATCTTTTCTAGCTGTCCAGCCCATAGTCTGACCTCCTCAATGGTCCATTCCCTATTGGCCGTCCTCACTAGGGCCTCACAGGCAGCTGCGTGGAAGCCTTTAGCGGCTACTGGATCGGGTCTCAGGGGGTCATCCTTGAGTTCCAAGATGTGTGTTACTGTCCGCATCTCATTCTCAAGCTTTTCTAGCCTTGCCATCATCCTGAATACTGATACCCTGTTCAGAACGGGGTAGTCCGCCCCCAAATCAATGGCTAGAGTCTCGACGTCCTCCTTGTCAATCATCCTAGTGCCATCTTGCGGGACAGCCCTAAGGAGACCTTTCTTGATGTAGTTCAGAACTGTTCTTTTAGACTTCTGTAGCCGCCTGGCTGCTTCGTCGTAGGTGTAAAAGGACCTTCCCATAGAATGACCTCCCAATTACTCTAGCCTTAGCTGCTTGCACGGGCCCTGCATTTCAGAGGAGTATACCCCGATGGGCGACCCCTTGACGGATTATCTGCTGCACGATACCACCCCATCAAAGATCTCTCCTGAGAAGCTGGAGTTGATGGGAAAGCAAGCCTCAAATGCTTACCTGGACTCTGGGGTCTCTCTCAATGAGGGAATCGCTAAGTTGGCAGGGGAGCATCCTGACATCAACAAGGAACAAATCAAGAGGGTCTGCGAGTTTGCCAACAATGCTACTTACCTAGCCATCCACGACAAGGCCAAGACTGCTGGGGCTATTACCAGCTACCCTCAATTCGACCTAGCTGACCCCGCAAGAGTGATTCAGGACCTCTCGGATGGAGCTCGTCCTACTGTAATCACCCCAGTGGATGTAGACTACGGTAAGCAACCGCAGAAGACGAAGATTTCTCACCCAGAAGTAGAGGAAGCACTAGCAGAACTCTTCAAGAGGGCAGATGGGGATCTAGTACTATCCAAGGAGTCGGCCGCTGATGAGATCCTAGCGGCTAAGAGTCAACTCCAAAGCCTCAAAGCGCACCTTTCCCACGTCAATGAGACGTTCGACATGAGCTTGAAGCAAGCCAGCGTGGATCTGTACGAGATGGCCAAGCGGCATGTTCTAGATGGGAACAGCTTTGGGGATGTAGTGTTGGCAGTCAGGTCAGTAGGCCTAGACCAGGAGAAGACCGCTGCAGTTATGACTCCCATCATTGGCAAACTCCTCTCAGAGAAGGTTGCATCCATTCAGAGGCTAGAGGAGGACATGAGGGGTATCAAGAAGAGTGCCCATCGGACTATCAATGGAGACCATCCGATGGTGCAAGCTGTTAGGGAAGTGGCCTCTTCCTTCACGGAGCTACAGAAGACCTCGGCAGCTCTTAGTGAGACAGAAGAGCAGCTAGGTCTGGTGAACGCCTTCATCCAAGAGAAATTCTGGAGACCTGCGGAATGCTCATGAATGAAGTTACAAGAGAAGCTTTCCTAGATGAGTTGGAAAAGATTGCTGGAGTCCTAGGGGCTCTGGCTACGACTGCTTTGAAGAGTCCATTTCAAACAGCAGGCGTAGCTGCTCAAGCAATTGGCGGCGTTGCCGGCTCAAAGGGAAAGTACAAGCAGTTCAAGACTGGCTTCGACCCACAGGTACAGAACGCAATGTTGGGACAGACTCCCATTCCCCCGAGCGTATGATGACCAAAGAAGAAATCCTAGTCGAGGCTGGCAACGCTCATCCAGAGATGTTTGAGAAGGTTGCCTCATTGCTGTCCCTAACCAAGAGACTTGAGCCTGAGTTTGCTGACGAGGCTTTTGATGACATCAATGAGGTACTCGACACCACAATCCGCCTAATGGGCGAGTACGATGAGAAAGTGAAGACTTCTGCCGCTGCCTCACACGCTCCGACGTTTGGGCAAAGAGTAGGTGGAAACTTTGTCGATGTTGGAGCTAGAGTACCGGCTATCTTGGCTGCCAACTTCCTAACTAGTGTCGCTACCGACATCTATAGCTTGGCCAAAGGCGCTCTATCAAAGTCTAGTAACTACAAGGCCATCCTAGCCCAGAACCCGGCTCTGGCTGATAGGTTCAGCCCAACTGACCTCAAGAGGAGTTTCGCCACACTACATCGCTTTGCCCCAGAGTTCACAGCAGACCCTACTCTCGGCGGTCACCTCCTCAGTGCTATGGCAGAGACCCCTGAAAACCAGATGAACATCATCAAGACACTTCTGGATTCCAGGCAGAAGTTCCTTGATGCCAAGGGCAAGCAGTTCAGCAACAACGGCATGCGGGTAGATATCAGTGACAGCGAGAGAATGAAGAATGCCTTCGAACTAGACAATCCCAACAGCAAGCGCAATAAGCAGCCATAGAGGTCTGAGTGGACAAGCAGGTACAGTTCTTCGGTTCTACTGAAGCAGGAGTCTTCTGCCAGGCGCTCTTTGGAGAGTCTGGCCTCATGGAGAAGACTGCTGGAGCGAAGAGCCCTTTCTCCAACTGGGAGACTAAGGACGCAATCTCCAAGTTCATCTCCACCATCACTGAGGAGATGAAAGAGAGGTATTGTTACGTCCTAGTAAACGCCCTAGGTGCTGGGGAGTACTTCGGGGCCAACATCAATTCAGACTACTTTCCATGGGATGCCCTTTCTCATGAAGGCATGGACTATGGCTACAAGACTTTCTTGAGTGCCAATGTGTTCATGCATCACAGGAACAAAGACCCTACAAGAGCCTTTGGGAGACCCGTCCTATCCGTCATGAACACACGGATGAAGAGGGTTGAGCTCATTGTTGCCCTGGATAGGGCTAAGGCAGTAGAGGAAGGTGCTGACGGAGTCATAGCTAGAATTGACGCAGGTGAGTTTCCAGATGTGTCAATGGGCTGTCGGGTACCTTTTGACGTGTGCTCAATCTGTGGGCACAAGTCCAAAACAAAGAAGGATTACTGCCAATGCATGCGGCCCCCACCAGAGCTACGTGGGGTATTGGGACCTAACCGCATACTATCGGATGGTAGACAGATCTGTGTCTACAATACGTTTCCAAGGTTCTTCGACCTTTCCTTCGTTTTTATCGGTGCTGACAAGACTGCGAAGGTAATGGCCAAGCTCGCCTCTCGCGGAGCCATGATGTGCTTCGGTGATGTGTGCGCAGTACCCAGACTATCTACCGAGATAGCTGAGCTTGTCGATGGCGGAGACTCAGAGGACGGCTTTGAGCTTATCCTCCCCAAGGTTGCCTCGGCTCACCACGAAGGTGATGAGGAATGCTCCGGCATCGACAAGTTGGCCGCATCTTGTGGTTGTAAAACAGCCAGTCAGAAAATGGCTGAGATCATCAAGCAAGTACCAGCTGGGCATTTTGCCCTTCGACGCCTACCAGAGATTGAGAAGATAGAGCCTGACCTCCCACCAGGGGTTTTGGACTCTATGTCCTCCGTTCCCCTTACCTCTCTACTATCTGGTACTACAGGAGCCGGGGTTATCCTGAAGCCACATGAGTTCCAGAGGATTGTACTGAAGAAGATGGGGGAGGATGACCTAGCCGATACAATGCACTCAGGAAATATGGTATTCAGGCAGGTACATGATTTCCATGATGTGCAGCTAGAAGAGGACATGCTTTCAAGTCTGCGAATGGTTCTTCCAATGTTGATGAGGTATATCCATGCTAGGACAGCATTTGGAGAGCCATTTCAGATGAGGGTAATAATTCAACACCCGGGTAGCAAACTTCCTCTTCCCACACGATCTTCTATCGAGCATCCTTTGTTGGACAAGATCAGCGCTGCATACAATGGGTATCGGCGGGACGTCTTGTTGAAGTTGTCGCAGGCAACAGAGGTGGTCGAGAGCGACCCTGAACTGAGGAAGACGATTCTTGGAGATGAACTGATGCGTAGTTTTGTCAAGACAGCAGCTGAATCTCCAATCGTCTCCACAGACACGATGGCGTACCTAATGGGCGCACACCTTGAAGACCGCAGCCTGCTTAGCTCGACCTTCATTGCTACTGCAATGGGGGCGTTCAATGAAGGACTCCCCTCACAGGAGTCTGCGGCCTAGAGGTTAAAACCTCGAAGACGGCCTTTCGACCACGTAGCTCAAACCCCAAGGAGAAGTTCAATGGATCAGACTCTCGCACAGATCTACGGCACCAACCAGCCGGAAGGAGAAGAGGCAGAGAAGCTCGCTGCTGCAGAACTGGCCACCCAGCTCGCAGCAGGGGGAGAACTCGACCTCAACACCCTCACCGACGAGCAAGTTGAGAGCCTCGCCTCCCAGGTCCTCGAAGCTGAGGGCGGTGGCGAAGCAGCTCCTGCCGGAGATCCAAACGCAGACGCACAGGAGAAGGTTGCCGAGGCAGACATGCTCGGTAGGGTGATGGCCCATGCCTACGTTCAGGAGCTCAGGGGCATCGAGAAGGAAGCCGGAGCCAAGGAAATGGGGGGCAAGGTGCTCGCCCACCTAAAGGCTGCGCGCAGTAGGGTTGCAGGTAGCGCCCCTGTCGCAAAGGGCAAGGAACTCGGCAAGAAGATCGGTGAGCATGTGGCACGGCACGGCAAGAAGTACACTGCTGGCGCAGCAGGTGCTGCAGGAGCTGCTGGTGGATATGTCGCTGGCAAGCACAAGGAGTCTTCAGCTCTCGATGTCCTAGCAGAGCGCAGGGCAATCGAGATCTGTGAGGCCAACGGAATCGACCCCTCGACGTTGACCCCCGTCGAGACCGAGACCGTCAAGACGTCTGCCCCCGCTGCTGAAGTACTGGATGCCGCCGTTACCCAGCGTGCTGCAGAGATGCTGGCTCAGTACGGTGTGGAAGTCTCGGTCGAAGCGGCCGAGTAGCTCAACCTTGGGGCGGGGTCCGAAAGGGCCCCGCCTCTTGAAGCGAGAAAATGCCAGTGTCTAAGAAGTCAGGCATTGATGTAGAAACAATGAAGGGTTTCAGCAATGAGCTTCGAAAGATTTCGGCTGCCACGACTGTAGGAGATTTGACTAGGACGATAGCTAAACCGAGATCCCTGTTCTCGAAACCAAAGATGACCGCGAGACCAACGATCAAGGATCCAGAGCCACCGTCTCCTATGGGAGACCAGTTTGCCAGCCAACGAGCTATTCAACCACCGCCGGTAACGGCGCCCACAGCATCAGG
>VFSW01000573.1_pt1 | contig 54237 bp, 55 predicted proteins | sample 5358111 | NCBI WGS metagenome assembly VFSW01 (sample SAMN11554181, study PRJNA540505) | mine drainage metagenome | isolation source: sediment from site ElyBrook_90M | place: USA: Ely Copper Mine, Vershire, VT | collected 2017
TCTCGCTCCTGGGGTTGGCGAGAAGCATGCCGCGCATCGGGGCGAATGCTCCGAATGATGCGCCAGCCACCCCTTCCTTTATGTTTCGCTTCGACTCCACGTCCGTTCCGCCTCAGCGGCTTCGCGGATCCTCCCCCACGAAGACGTGGGGGAGGGGTTATTTATCGAGGTCGAGTTTTTTGCGCGCCGCTTCGGACATCATGTGCGGCGTCCACGGCGGATCCCATACGATCTCGACGTTGGCCTGCGCGCAATCGGGAAGCCCCAGCAGCTTGTCCTCGATGTTTTCGCGGATCATCGAGCTCATCTGACATCCGGGCGAGGTCAGCGTCATGATGACGTTTACCGCATTGCCCTCGACCTCGACCCCATACACCAATCCGAGCTCGACGATATCGACCGGGATCTCCGGATCGTAGCATTCGCGCAAGACTTCGTAGACGTCTTCTTGAGTGATCATTCGCTGGGTGAGCATTCGGCGCCTGCTGGTATTATATAAGGATTGCGGCGGAAGTTGATGCACCCGTCGCGCCGATTTGCGAGGAGACAACGATGCCGGACAAAGAAGATTTGTGCGATGAGGCGGTGGACCTTTTCGCCGACGACAAATTCGACGAAGCGATCGTACTCTACCAACAGGCGCTCGAAATAGACCCGAAGTTTGCCGACGCCGCGCAGGGCCTCGCGCTCTGCTACAAGGCCAGGGGCGATTTGGATACCGCCATCGCGGTCACCAACGAGTACGTGAAGCACGAGCCCGAGGACATTCTCGCGTTTACCAACCTGAGCATGTTCTATCAGCAGAAGGGCATGATAAAGGAAGCGGAGGCGGCGGGCGCCGAGGCGCGAAGACTCGATTGGAAGCGGCAACTGAAAGAAGGCAAACCGAAATCGTGAGGGTGGGGGACAAAGCAAAATGAAATTAAAAGACAAAGTGGTGCTCATCACCGGCGGCGGCTCGGGCCTGGGCCGCGAGACCGGACTGACTTTCGCGCGGGAGGGCGCCAAGGTCGGAATCAACGACGTGCGGCCGGAATCGGCGCATAACGTGGTGACCGAGATCGAGCGCGCGGGCGGCAAGGGTGCGAAGGCATTCGTCGCCGATGTCTCGAACAGCGCGGCGGTGAAAAGGATGTTCGCGGATTTCATCGCGGCGTACGGCACCGTCGATATCCTCATCAACAATGCCGGCATAGGAAGGATTCGCGAGAACGATAACATCGCGGCGGGCACCCAGGACTTGAGCGATGAGGACTGGCACAAGATGCTCTCGACGCATCTCGACTCGACGTTCTTCTGCACCCGCGAGGCGCTCAAGACGATGATCCCGAAGAAGAGCGGGCGCATCATCAACCTCGCGTCGATCGCGGCGACCACCGGCCTCGCGTTCGCGCCGCATTACTGCGCGGCCAAGGGCGGCATCGCGTCGTTCACCAAATCGCTTGCGCGGGAGGTCGTTAGCCACGGCATCCTCGTCAACGCGATTGCCCCCGGATTCATTGAGACTCCGATGACGGCGCCGATCGATGCGCCATTAAAGCAGCAGGTGATCGCGATGACGCCGATCGGGCGCTTCGGCGAGCCGCGCGAGATCGCCGCGGCGGCATTGTTCCTCGCCTCCGATGACGGCTCCTTCATGGTCGGACAAATCGTCAGCCCCAACGGCGGCTACGTCATTTAGATTCCGCTAACCGGAGGACTTGCGATGAACTTCACCTTCGTCGGATTCAACTACCAGGGCGGCGACCTCGAGGCCGAGGAGCGCAACTATCTCGGCCATCACGTCGCGCTGGTGAAGACGCTGCCCGGCCTGCGCCAGTACTACACCGCGAGGACGATGGCGCAACGCGGCGAGAAGCCGTCGCAGTTACGCCATGCGATCCTCGCATTTGACAACGCGCAGTCTCCCGGCACTGCGCCTTCGATTGGCGCCCAAATCGCAGCCGATACGGGGGCGCATCTGAAGGATCTTCGCATGCTCGTTTTCGACGGCGAGATCATCGTGCCCTTCGAGAATCGCAAGCCAGGGCAGAAGTGCTTCGTGATGACGGCGGAGTTCAACCTCGACAAGGCGAACCCCGAAGCGGCGGAGAAGCGCTATCGCGAGCATCACACCAGCATCGCGCGACGGCTGCCGGGACTGCGCAACTACTGATCGGGAAACTCGGCGCGAAGGCCGACCGCTATCGCATCGCGATCCTCGCGTTCGATTCCATCGAGGCTTTCAAGGACGCCTACAAGTCGCCGGTCGGCGCCGAACTCATCAAGGACGAGAACGAAACCATCCACGATGCGCGGGTGCTGCGCCTCGATGCGCGGGTGGAAGTGTAACCTCCCCGACAATCGCTCCCGAACCTCGCTCGATGATAATGTTGAGTCCTCATGTTGCAGAGATCTGCCGGCATCCTGATTCCGCTGTTCTCCCTCCGGACCGCCGACGATCTTGGGCGCGGCGAAATCATGCAGATGAAGCCGATGATCGATTTCGCGATCAGCCTCGGCCATCGCGTGATTCAACTGCTGCCGCTGGATGAAACCGCGCCCGGCGAGGCGAGTCCGTACTCCGCGCTGACTCTTTTCGGTATCGATCCGCTCTATATTTCCGCCACCGAAGTTCCCGGGGTCGGTAAGATGGCGATGCGGCGTGCGCGCAAAAGTGCCGGCGATCCCGCGCGCCGGATTTCTCGCGAAAGGTATGTTTCGCTCAAGCGCGAGCTGCTGGAGCGCGCGTTCGAGACGTTCGCATCACGGGCGCGAGCCAAAGAGCGTCGCGCGCTCGACGATTTCATCCAGGAAAACTCTTACTGGATTCATGACTACGCGTTGTACCGCGCGCTCAAAGACCACTTCGCTTTTCGAAGCTGGGAGGAATGGCCCGGCGACCTCGCGCGCCGCGAGCAGGCCGCGCTCGCGTCTGCGCGGCGCGACCTCGCGCAGAGCATTCACAAATATTCCTACTTCCAGTTCCTCGCGCATCAGCAATGGAAATCGATGCGCAATTACGCGCGTGAGCGAGGCGTGTATATCGGCGGCGATCTGGCATTTTCACCCGGTCGCGATAGCGACGTGGTGTGGGCGCATCAGGCGAGCTTCGATCTGACCCGCAGTATCGGCACGCCGCCCGACGCATTCAGCGAAACCGGCCAGCGCTGGGGCCTGCCGATGCCGAATTGGGCGACGATGCGCGCCGATGGCTTCGAGATCTGGCGCGCCCGTATGCGCCATGCGCGCTCACTGTATGACATGGTGCGGATCGATCATGTGGTCGGGCTCTATCGAACATTCTCTTTCGGCTCCGACGATCTCGCTGATAAGGGGAAGTTCACGCCGGAAGACGAAGCGGAGCAGCATGCGCAGGGCGAGGCGGTACTCCGCGCGATCAAGGAAGAAGCGGGCGACCTGCAACTCATCGCCGAGGACCTCGGCACGGTGCCACCGTGGGTGCGCAAATCGCTGAGCGAACTCGGCATCCCCGGCTACAAAGTCATGCAATGGGAGCGCGAATGGGATGCGCCGGAGCAGCCGTTCATCAACCCCGCGCAATATCCGGAGTTGTCGCTTGCGACCACCGGCACGCATGATACCGAGGCGCTCACGTTATGGTGGCGGGACCAGCCCATCGAGGAGCGTGCGCGGTTGGCGAAGGCCTTCAATCTCGATGGGCACGTGAATGTTCGCGCGCCACTCGGGATGCCGGTGCTCAACGAAATCCTGCGTACGCTGTACGCAGCGCCATCGATTGTGACGGTGCTGCCGATTCAGGATCTGTTCGGATGGTCCGCGCGCATCAATCTTCCGGGCACGGTGAGCGGATCGAACTGGACCTATCGGCTGCCGATTCCGTTCGAGCGGATATCGAGCAGCCATGCGATTCAATCACGCGCACACGATTTGAGAGAAATCGCGATCGGGACCAAGCGTTTTTAAGATCGCTGGCTGCGGCCTGCGCCACTATAAAGAAGGCCTCCGCCGGCGAACGACGGAGGCCTTTGGGAATCCCGTGTCTAGCTCTACTAGACGTGGCGGCGCAGGAAATCGAACATCGACTTGAGGCCCGCGCGGCATGCCGACAACTCGTTCATCTGCATGAATGCGTGCGGCATTTCCTCCATCAGATGCAACTCGCTCTCGATGTTGGCGCGGCGCAGCGCCTCCGCCATCGCCTTTGATTCGGGAAGTAGTTCGTCGGCGGTGCCGCAAATCACAAAGCATGGCGGCAGCGCTCCCGCCTTCACTCCGCGCATCGGGCTGACGCGGGGATCGTTGAGCGCGGCTTGGTATTGCGGACCGAGGTAGGCGCGCACCATGCCATCGAGGGCGGGATTATTTTTGGCGCGTTCGAGCAGCGCGGGAAAATCGAACACGCCATAAATCAGCGCGCCGGCGCGAGCCTTAGGCGCGCTCGCATCTGATGACAACGCGACCAATGTCGCCGCAGTGAGATTTCCGCCCGCCGAATCTCCTCCGATTGCGAGGCGGTTAGCGTCGCCGTTCCAGCGCTTGGCGTTGGAGGTAATCCATTTCGCGGCGAAGACGCAATCGTCGAGGCCGGCAGGGAACGGATTCTCCGGCGCCAGCCGATAACCGAGATTGATGGTCAGGTAGCCCTCCGCCGCGCACTGCTTCGCCAGCTTGTCGTGAGTCTTCGGACTGCCCATGATCCATCCACCGCCGTGGATGTAGAGCATTACCGGATGGGGTCCGGCGCCCTTCGGAACGATCACGTCGGCGCGCAAGCCGGGCCGCAACTCGACGCCGGGATGGAACGCGCCAACCTCGGGCGGATCAACATTCAGCTTGACGGCGACATTGTCGAGCGCCTTACGCATCTCATGCAGCGAGGGCGGCATCTTGGCGGCAAATTCGTTCCATTCACGGATTACGGTTTTCTCGCGTTCGGTCAGCATCGGAGGGTCCTCCATCGAGGGAGCGTTTTCCCGACTATCGCCCAATCAGGAAAATTGTCAACGCAAATTTCTAACGGATTAGCTGGAAGAGGTTGCTGTAATCATCAGTCCAGAGGCGGACCTTTCGCTGACCGTCGAGCGATTTCAAATGCGAGGCGATTTCTGGCTGTCCCAACACCTTATCGGTACGGCTGAGGAGCACCCAATCGCTATCGTCGTAAATTGGCGCACTCGGCCGATCGATAACGATGCCGCCGTGAAGATTGAAGGCGTGGGCAATTTGGGCGGCAAGCGGAGTGAGATTCAGAAATCGATTGGAAATGTTCAGCGCCAGGACGCCATCGGGTTTGAGCTGACGCAGATAGGTTGCAATCGCTTCGCGGGTCAGAAGATGTACCGGGACCGCGTCGCCGCTAAACGCATCGATCGCGAGCACGTCGAAATTCTGAGGATGCCCGGCAGCGAGTTCACGCTCCATCGAAAGGCGCGCATCGCCGGGTATGATCTCGACGATTGCGTTCGAGTCGCGAATATAACTGAAAAACCCTACCGGGTTGGTGGTGATGCGGACAATCGCTGGATTGATCTCATAGTAGCGAAAGTAGTCTCCCAGTTCTCCCCACGCGGCGAGGGTACCGGTGCCGAGGCCCGCCACGCCGACCCGCAACGGCCAATCCTTGGAGTCGGCGGCGAGGCGGTTGGGATAGTTCGCCATCAGCAATCCGATGCCGCTGTTGGGGCCGTAGTACGAAGTCGGCTGGTAGCGCTCGTGTTCGCCGACGAACTGCTCGCCGTGCATGATGCGTCCGCTCCAGAGCTCATAGACCTTGAATTCGGGATCCTTGGGCGCGTTGGTCATCACGCGAAAGACGCCATAAAAATTCCGCATCACCAGCGCGGGCGTCCGATAGCCGACGATCGTCGAGGTGACGGACAGTCCCGCAACGATCAGAATCGCGGAGAGCAATGCGTACTGAGCCGGAAATCCGGGCCGGTTCCAAAGCCGGGATTTTCTTCCGAACACCACGATCGCCGCGCCCACGAGGACAACGATGATCTGTGGCAAATCATAGAGCCAGCCGATGGCGTCGATTCCCATCAGCTGTGGGAGCGCCAGCGCTCCGATCAACAAAGATATCGCGAGTGCCGGACGACGCTGATGCAACCACGAGTTCGTCTCGCGCAGCAGCACGATGAACATCAGCACCATCGCCATCGAGATCGCGAGGCGCAGTTCCCAGTAACCTCGAAACAGCAACGGCGCGATGAGGGCTCCAATGATGCCGCCCACTGCGCCTCCAATCGCCACCATCAGATAAAAAGCGGTAAGGTGCCGCGTATGAGGCCGCAACCGCACCAGTTCGCCATGACAGACCATGCACAAGGTGAATAGAAGCGCGGCGGCGGTTACGATTTGAACCGCGAGATTGACGCGATTCGGCGCGAGGCCCAGGTGGCTGAGATATGGCAGCGCCTGTTCGGTTTGCACCAGAACAATCAGGCTCACGAAGACTGCGAGTATAAACGCCGGGTGAAAGATACGGCGCCGGTACCATCGCTCATTATCGAAACAGATGATGAAAGAGAGCAGGTAGAGCGCGAGCGGAAGAATCCACAGAAATGGTATCGGCGCGATGTCCTGCGACATCTGATTGGTCGAGGCGATCAGCATCAGCGACGCGCACGCAGCGAGCAGGATCCACAGGGCGTAGGTCGCACCCGACGGCCTCGCGATCTCGATGGTGTCTGATACCGCGAGGTCGACGGCATTCGGCGATTTCCATACGCCGAGCGCGCACAGCATGATTCCCATCGCGAAGACCAGGTAGATCGCGGCCCACGCGAGGCCTTGGGTCCTGAGCGCCAGCGCCGGTTCGACCACGAACGGATAGGTGATCAGCGCGAGCAACGAGCCGACATTCGACAGTGAGTAGAGCCGATACGGCGAGGCTTCGTGGGTGCGCGCGAACCATGCCTGCAGGAGCGGTCCGGTGCTCGAGAGGACGAAATAGGGCAGCCCGACACTGACGGTGAGCAAAAGCAGAATTCGTGCGATCGGGAAGTCGGGCGCGGTTGGCTTCCAGCTTGCGCCCGGCATGATAGGCGATTTCCACATCGTTGCGAGTCCGGCCATCAACACACAGCACCCGAGGACCAGCGCGAGATGAACCATCACCTGGGCGCGCGCGTTTAGTCGAGTGCCGATCAGGTGCGCATAGAGGTATCCGACTACCAGCAACACCTGGAAAAACAGCAGGCAGGTATTCCATACCGAGGCCGCCCCGCCGAACCACGGCAGGATGTACTTCGCGAGCATCGGCTCGACCTGGAACAGCAAAAAGGCGCTCAGGAAAATTGTTGCCGCGTAAATCCGCATCGCAATTCCTCGCCCTTATATCCGTCCCGATGCGCAAATGGCAGCGCCGCGTGAAACTATCGGCGTCATCGCGGCGTTGTCGAGACGATGGCGCATGAACTATAACGATTTCCCATGGGACCACTACGTGGAGTTCGCGTTCTAGACTTGAGCATGGTTGTCGCCGGCCCGTTTTGCACGATGATGCTCGGTGACCTCGGCGCCGATGTCATCAAGATCGAGCCGCCCGAGGGCGACATCGTCAGAATGGGTTCCGAGCAGGCGCCGCGCGGCGTCACCACCGGCGTGCTGAGCTGGAATCGCAGCAAGCGCGACATCGTGCTCGACTTGAAGAAGCCCGGCGCGAGCGAAGTGTTTTTGCGCATGGCGGAGAAGGCCGACATCGTGGTGCAGAATGTGCGCCCGGGCGTCGTCGACCGCCTCGGGGTTGGATACGCCGCGACCTCGGCGCGCAATCCGAAAATCGTTTACTGCTCGATGGCGGGATACGGTTTCAGCGGACCCTACAAGCATAAGCCGGCCTACGATCCGATCATCCAGGGCCTCGCGGGCGTGATGGAGACGCAGCGCACCGGCGGCCAGCCACGGGTGGTGAAGAACATTCTTGCCGACAAGGTCACCGCGATGACGGGAGTGATTTCGATCCTCGCGGCACTGCACGCGGCGCGCGAGGAAGGCCGCGGTCAGCATATCGAGATCGCGATGATCGATGCGGTCGCGTACTACCTCATGGGCGACACGCTCGGAAACAACATCTACCTGCCGCATAAATCCGGCGTGCGTCCGATCAAGGGCAGTCCCGATCCGCTCAAGACTGCCGACGGCTACATCGTAATCGCGCCGTTGTCGGACAAACATTGGAAGGCGCTGCTGGAGGGCATCGGTCATCCGGAGTGGTTCGAGGGCGAGGATTCGCGCGCCGAGAAAGTTCGCAAAGCGATGTGGAAAATCATCGAGCGGTTTCCCTCCAAGCCGTCTGCGCACTGGCTCGAAATCATCGAGAAGGCGGATGTTCCGTGCGGCGTGGTCAACGACTACGACACCATCTGGAATGATCCGCAATTCGTCGCGAACCAAACCTTCCATGAATACGAGCATCCGAAGGCGGGCAAGATTCGTGGCGTGCGATCGCCGGCGCACTTCTCGCGCACCCGGCCGGAGCTGTGGCGGCATGCGCCGGATCTCGGCGAGCATACCGACGAGATTCTCAAGGACTTCGGTTTTTCGAAGGGTGAGATTTCCGAGCTGAGAGCCGCGCAAGTGGTGCGCTAGGATCTGTCCTGACTTCAAGGCGCAGTTGTCGGGTGCGCTATCCTGGATGAATGCTGGCGTCCGCAATGCCCTGTGCTTCCTGCTCGCGATTCCGATCGCGGGATGCGCTGCCACGGCGAATCCGCCGCTGCCGGGGGCGCCGCAGCCGGGCAAGGGTCCTTTGACTGTCAGTCCCCATTCTCCATACGCGATCGCGGTCGGTCCGGACAGCAACATCTGGTTCACGGAGTACCAGGGCGACAGCCTCGGGATGATGACGCCGGCGGGCGAAGTAATGAGATTTCCGATCGCGCCCGACGGCATCGCCGAGCGCCTCACCGGTGGCTCCGACGGCGCGATCTGGTTTACCGATCCGAAAGGCAACCGCATCGGGCGCATCGCCACCGATGGAAAAATCAAGTATGTCGCGCTGCCGACTCCCGAATGCGGCCCGACTGGGATCACCACCGGCGCCGACGGACTCATCTATTTCACCGAGCACGCAGCGAGCCGCATCGGCAGGATGACCACTGAAGGCTCGCTCGCCGAATTCACCTTGCGACCGAAATCCGGGCCGGCCGAAATCGTGGGAGGGCACGATGGCGCGGTTTACTTCCTCGAAGATGGAGCGGGACGCGTCGGAAAAATCGACCGGGACGGTACGATTCGCGAGTTCGTGATTCCGAGCCAACACAGCATCCCTTCAGCGATCGCGAGCGGTCCCGACGCCAGCATCTACTTCGCAGAACTCGGGGTGGGGAAAATCGGCAAGATGAAACTTGACGGGAGTTTCGAGGAATACCCGATCCCGAAAAATGGCCGGCCGCTCGGGCTCGCCACCGGCGACGACGGGAATTTGTGGGCAACGATACCGAAAGAGCACCTCATCTACCGCATGACTTCGGGTGGCGATTTCATCCCCTATCGCGGAAGTGATCAGATGACCCCGGCCTTCATTACCGCGGCACCCGACCGGTATCTCTACTTCAGCGAGCCGAACGGAAAAATCGGCCGCATCGACACCAATGGCGACATCGTCGAGTTCGATGTGGGCAAATAGCCCCTCAGTCAAAGCGCTGTTCGACCGCACAAATTTTGCGCTATAGCAGGGACTCAGAAGCTTATGCGCATCGCGAATCGGAGCGGCGCCGTCAGGGCGGGCCGCATCCGCAAACTTACTATTAGGCAATTTGCCGCAAGGGAGAACTTCAGCAATGGGCAAACTCGACGGAAAAGTAGCCGCAGTCACTGGCGGCGGGCGCGGTATCGGTCGCGGAGTATCCAAACTGCTGGCGGCGCATGGCGCGGCCGTAGTCGTCAATGATCTCGGGGTGACGGTCGCGGGTCAGAAGGAAACTAAATCGCCTGCCGATGACGTGGTGAAGGAGATCAAAGCGGCGGGCGGCAAAGCGGCCTCCAATCATATGGACATCTCGACGGTCGATGGTGGCGAGGGCCTCATCAACCAAGCCATCAAGGAATTCGGCCAGCTCGATATTCTCGTGAACGTTGCCGGCATCTTGCGCGACCGCATGATCTTCAACATGTCGGAGCAGGAGTGGGACGACGTGATCCGGGTGCATCTGAAGGGACATTACTGCACGATGCGTCCGGGTTCGGCGCATATGCGCGAGCGCAAGTACGGCCGCATCATCAATTTCTCCTCCAACTCGGCGCTCGGCAGTCCTGGCCAGCCCAACTACGCTGCCGCGAAGGCGGGAATTCTCGGGCTCACCTACAGTGCGGCGAATTCGCTCGCGAAGTACGGCATCACGGTGAATGCGATCATGCCCGGCGCGTCGACCCGCATGACCGATACGATTCCGGCCGGCCGCATGCCTGGCGCGACCGGCATACCGCAGAGTGAAAACGTTGAAGGGACGCCGCGCGATCCGGCTAACGTCGCGCCACTGGTGGTCTTCCTTGCGAGCGACGATGCGGCCAACGTCAATGGGCAATGCTTCGGCGCCTCGGGCTATCGCATCACGCGCTATACCCACATCGTCCCGGATCGCATCGTTGCCAAGGACGGGCCGTGGACGGTCGAAAAGCTGGCCGAGGAGTTCAAGCGCACCCTCGGTACCGACTTGATCCCGCCGCGAATGTAACGGTGTCGTCAGTTCAACTCCGGCGCGTTCGCCGCTACCATCACGATACGGCGGACGCGCCGCATAATCTGATTCGGAGGGATGGGGGAATGCGAAAATCAAGAGTGTCTGTCGGAATTGTTGTGGGCGCCGTTTTGATCGCTTTGGGCTTCGGCGCGCAGGCGTTTGCCGCCGACGACTCGCAGACTGCGATCACCGAGCTCGAACACAAATGTGCCTCGGCCACGAGCGCCGACGAGTTGATGAAATGTTACGACAAGACCAACGACCTGGTGGTCTACGATCTGATGACGCCGCGCGAGTTCGATGGACGCGACGCGGTGCGCGCCGACTTTCAGAACGGCTTCAGCGCCTTCAAGAATGCCAAAGTCGAGTTCATCAACCTTCATGTGGTGAGCGACGGAAAGTTGGGCGTGGCGGAAAGCGTCCAGCATATGACCGCGACTGACAACAGCGGCAAGCCAATCGACATGATCTTTCGGGTGACTGACGTGTGGCGCAAGGAAAAAGGCGGATGGAAGATCATCCACTCGCACATTTCACTGCCGGTGGACATGGCGAGCGGCAAGGCTGATATGGAATCGAAGTAGCCGTCAGTGAGGCGCGATAGTTTCCGCGCCCGGAAGATTGTGCGCGAGAAAATCCAGCACGGTTTTCTCATAGGTTTGCGGATCGAGGTAGACCGCGTCGCCGTGGCCCTCTGAAGGGGTGAGATAGACGGCGCTGGACGGGTCCGCGCGCTCGACGAGGATTGTTTTGCTATCCGCATCGGGAGTGAGCGGATCTTTCGCATTCTGAATGAGCAGTAACGCGCAGCTCCCGAGCCTCGCGGCCGAAGCTGCGGGCGAGATGTCATCGACGGGATGGCCGAGCGCGCGTCCGAGTTCCCACATCACGGTTTGAAGAAATGCAGGATTGAGCCCGGCCAGCGAGGGATTGCGACGTAGCATCGCGCCCAGCGTCGCGAATGAGCTGTCGGCGATGATCACTTTGAAGAGATTCGGAGTTTCGCCTTGCACCATCAGCGCTGCTGCCGCGCCTTCTGACACCCCCAGCGCCGCGATATTCGAGTAGCCCCTGTTGCGGAGGCTTTCGGCTGCGCTGCGAACGATGCCGCGCTCGCCCCATCCCCATCCAGCATGCCGGCGCGAAAAATCGGAGCTGTCGTTCATCAAAACCGGCAAGCCTACCGGATGTAGGAATTTCAGATATGGCAGCATCGCACGCTTGGAGGCCCCCGAGGGCGGTATCAGCAGAACTGCCGATGGCAGCGTGCCCGGGACGAACCACGCATTGACTGAGGCGCCGGCGTCATCGGTGATGCGGACATCCTCAAATGCGGCATCGCAGCAGGATTTCGGATCGATGCCGAGTTGCGGTTTGCCGGAAGCGATCAGCATGTCGCCGTAAGCGCCATCGAGAAAAGGCGGATGCCGCAGGTGATAAGTGACCAGCGTCGCGGCCCCGAGCCATAGCATGACGCCGAGCCCGAACAGCCACAGCAGGATTAGCCTCGTACGAGTCAGAAGTTTTTTCTTGCGCGGTGTTGAAGCGGGCATCACTTGAGACCAAGAAAAGTTCGCATGCGGTCCAATTCGGCCTCCAGTTCGCGTTTGAAGATGCGATCGCGCGGCGGCGAATCGACATAGCCGAACTCGGACGAAAACTCACCGTCTTTCACTGCGAGGTTGCCCCATCCAATCACCCGATCGCGCCAAAGGAGTGGCAATGCATAGTATCCGCGGATGCGCTTGGCCGGCGGCGTGTAAGCTTCGAAGCGATAGGTCCATCCCCAGAGCAACTCGAAACGGTCGCGGTCCCACACGATCGGATCGAACGGCGTCAGCAGGCGCACCTTATCCTGGATCTCGTGATGGGTCGCGTCCTCATCGCCAGGCCAGTACCATTCGATGCCGTCGACGTGCGCATGCGATAGCCGCTCTTTCGCGCGTTGCAAAGCACTCGTTATCTCGGCACGCCACTGTGGGACTGCATAGCGCAGCCGGCGGACGACGATCGCCAGACTCGTGGCCGGGAGCGGCGCATAGAGGTTGATGGCGACGTCTACGAGCGCGTCGATGCGGGTGCGGCGCTCGACGGGATCCATCGGTCCCGGGCCATGCTGATGGGCTGCGTAGATGCGGATGCCGCCGTCGCGCCGCGCCACCCGGAGCATTCCAGTGTAGTGCATTTCATCTAGCAACCGTGTCGTCGCATTCGATGATCCACCCCAGTAATTCTTTACGCTGCCGTGCGCGAAATGATCGTCGACCTCGCGCGGATGCACGGCGCCGCGTTCGCGGATGAACTCCAACAGTAGTTGCGCGAGCTTCTTTCGTTTTGCGGGCCAGCCGGCGCCTCGCCACGGGTTGGCAATCTGCTCGTCGCGCGTAGCGAGGTCGCGGCGGCGCGGATGCATCAGCGCCTGGATATTGTGCGTCACGAATCCATAGTTGATGAAGAAATCTTCCGCGACCTCGAGTTCCGAATAACGCCGTTCGAGGTCTCCCGCGCGATAGTCCTTGACGCGATGACGTAGAGTCAGGTCTTGTGCGCGCGCCGGCGCGCGAATCGGATCGGCCTGCACGAAACCCATCTTGTTCATCGCGCCTCCAAGCGTGGTGGGTGCAAAGAGGCTGCGCGCGACGGCAAACCGGCGCATCGCCTCGAGGGTGATCATCGTGTCATCACCGCTTGTTCCGTTTCGGGCGTCTATCTAACCTGTCCGCATGGCCGATTGGAATCCCGAACTTTACAATCGCTTTCGCCGCTACCGTGAAGAACCCTTCCTCGCGATCCTCGAACGGCTGAAGTTGCGCGGCCATGAATCGATCATCGATCTCGGCTGCGGCAGCGGTGAGAACACCGTCGAACTGGCGCGGTGGACGCCGCGCGGGCGTGCGATTGGTGTCGATTCCTCGGCGGCGATGATCGAGGCGGCGAATAAGGTCCTCGCGGGCGTCGAGCCCGAGGTTCGGGCGCGCCTCAGTTTCGTGCTCGGCGACATCGCGACGTTCAATGCCGCGGGAGAACATTCGAGAGAATATTCGGTGGTGTTTTCCAATGCTGCGCTGCAATGGGTTCCCGGTCATCGCGAAATCTTCCAACACATCTTTGATGCGCTGACTCCCGGTGGCCGCGTCGTGGTGCAGATGCCAAAGAACGATCAGGAGACCGCGCAGGTCACGATTCTCGCGCTCGCGGCCGAGCCGCCATGGAAGGAAATGCTGGCGAAGGTTACGGTGCCGTCGCGCGCGGTGTCCGGGCCCGAGCGCTACAACAAGTTGCTGTCCGAACTCGGATTCATCGATGTCGATTGCTACGAGCACGTTTTCCAGCATCCGATGGATTCGCCCCGCGATGTCGTCGATTGGTCGCGCGCAACCACCTTGCGACCTTTTCTCAACGCGCTTCCCTCGGAACAGCACGACGCCTTCATCGAGGCGGTCGCCAAGAGCCTCACGCGTGCCTACGGGACCGAGGGTCGACTGATATTTCCGTTCCGGCGATTGTTCATCTGGGCCACGCGGCCGGCCAACTAGAATGCCCAAATCCGCCCCGATTGCGCTAATCGTTCATGGCGGCGCCGGCTCGCATGGCCCCGCAAGCGAACGCAGTGAACGCAAGCGCGCGATGCTGAATGCGGTGCGCGCAGGCGCGGCGATTTTGCGCAGCGGCGGCAGCGCTCTCGATGCGGTCATCGCGAGCGTGGCGATCCTCGAAGACCATCCGCTCTTCAACGCCGGCTACGGCTCGACGCTCAACTTCGATGGCGCGGTCGAAATGGACGCGTCAGTGATGATCGCGACATCGACGGAGGCTAGGGCGGGTGCCGTCGCCGCGATCAGCCGGATCAAGAACCCGGTCCGCTTGGCGCGCGCGGTGATGGAGCATACGCCTCATGTGATGCTTGCAGGGACCGGCGCAGAACGCTTCGCGCGCGACGCGGGGTTCGAGCTTTGCGCGCCTGAGGACCTGATCGCGCCGCGCGCACGCGAGCGATTTCGCGCGCGCGTCCAGAGTCAAAGCGAGATCGGATTCGCACGCGAAAAGCATGGCACGGTCGGAGCGGCTGCGCTCGATACCCATGGACAACTCGCCGCCGCGACTTCGACGGGCGGGGTGCCCGGCAAGATGGTGGGGCGCATCGGCGATAGCGCGATCATCGGCGCGGGCACTTTCGCGAATGCAACTGCAGCCGCATCGGCGACCGGTCACGGCGAGGCGATCATCATGGCGTCGCTGTGCCGCGAAACCATTGAAGCACCAGGAAGCTCGAATCCTGCTCGCATCGCGCAGAGCAAAATCGCGCAACTGATCGCACCCCAGAAGCAGGAGGCCGGCATCATCATCGTCGATCGCCGGGGGCGCATCGGATACGCGCACAACGCCGAGACGATGGAGGTGGCGATCTTCGATTCCACCGGCACCATCCGCCACGAACGCACGGCTCCGATCCCACCGGCGCGGAAGCCGAGCAAGTGAAGCATCCAATCTCGGCGCGCGCGGCGCTGGTTGCATTTGCGATCGCGATGGTCATCCTCGCGCAGGGAATCACCGCGCCTTTCGTCAAAGATGCGGAACCGCAAGCGGCAAGCTGGATTCAGGATGTCGCCAGCAGCCATCGCATCCTGATTCCGCACGACTACTACGGCGAGCTCGCGCGCAAACCGCCGCTGTTTTACTGGGCGGCCGGCGCGATCACCGCGATGACCGGCGGTCGCGTCAATGAGTTTCGCGCGCGCATCGTGTCGGTATTCGCGGGCGCTGCGATCGCGGTTGCGGTGCTGATGTGGACGGCCGAATTGCTCGACCTTACCAGCGGATGGCTCGCGTTCCTGTTTCTGCTCGGCAGCTATGCCTTCACGTCCCGCGGCACGCTGGCGCTGGAGGACATGATGCTGGTGGCGTTCATGTTCGCGGCATGGTGCCTGCTCTATGCGACTATCGAGCAAGGTTCTTCGCGTCGCAGAACCATCGAGATGGGCGTCGCGCTAGGGCTGGGTATTTTGACTAAAGGGCCGGTCGCGATCGTTCTGCCTGGGTTCGGAGCGTTGATTTATCTGCTGATGATGCGCCGATCGATCATCGAGCAGCTTCGCCTCACGTGGCCATGGATGGTATTCGCGATAGCGGTCGTGATCGCGCTTCCATGGTACATCCCTGCGCTGCTCACCCATGGTGGCGAACTCGCGAAGATCATGTTCCAGGAAAACCTCGGTCATTTTCTGCCGAGAGGCGCGGGTGGAACCGGCGAGGCGGCGCGGCCGTTCTACTACATCGCGATCAAGATGATCGGCGGGACGACGCCGCTGAATTTTCTGCTGCCCGCGTTGGTGGTGGCGTTGATTCGTGGCGATTTTCGACCCGAGGCGCGCAAGCCATTGATCTTTCAGCTCAGCTTCCTGCTCGCGATGTTGATTTTCTTCAGCCTCGCGAGCGCCAAGCGCGACGACTACGTGCTGCCGGGAATCCCGAGTCTGGCGATTCTTTTCGCCGCGCTGTTCACGTCGCTGAAGGATGCAAAGGTTACGGAGCGACTGCGCGACATCGCGGCGATTGTCGTAACGGCGATTGCGATTCTGATGGTCGCGACTGCATCGATGTGGGTTTACGTTCAGCACCTCAAGCTGATGGACGAGATTAATCCAATCGATCGCGCGCAGGCGGATTTGCTGGTGAAGTACTATATCGGCGCGATGAGCCTGGCGCTCGCGGCTATTGGTTTAGCCGTAGTCGGATGCGCAGTGTTGGACGTTATCGGCGTGCGGCGAAAGCATCCTGCGGAGACGGCTGCCGGGCTGGGCTGTCTGAGTCTGCTCGGGGTGTTGATCTTCACTGCCTCGTTGCGTCCGGAGATGGCGCGTGAGCGCACCCTGAAATACGTGGCGGCCGACATCGAGCGAATCGCACCGGACGCGGCCATTTACGTCATCAATGAAAATGAGGAGTTGGCTTTTTACCTTCATCGTGAAGCGCCGCTGATTGTCGGCGCGGAGCGTACGATTCGGAAAGTTGACCTTCCCGCGTATCTGTTCGCGTATCGCGGGGATTTCCGCGGGTCGGCCGCATGGCTGAAAGACCGCGCGAGCCTGGTCGAACAATGGGACCGGTTCGGGAGGGCCGGCTCGCCGGCGCTTTATCGGTTGGAGCCGGGAGGTTTGAAACCGCAGCAGGAGCAGGGTAAATAAACCGGCATGGCTGACCCTCAAGAGAGAGCGGAACGCGCGGTTTCCCTCCTGATGCGACTGGCGATTTCGCTGGTGATGCCGCTGTGGGCGCTCGCGATGCTCATCCTCGGTATCCGCAATATGTCGGGATGGTGGATCGGATGCGGGCTAGTGGTGGGCGGGATTGCGATGCTGTTCTTCGTGGGCAGTCCGCTGACGGATCCCATTTTCAAGGATCGCCGTTTGTAACGGTTTTGTAGCTGAGCAGACCTTCATATAGTCTTTGTCCTAGATGCCCATTTTCGAGTACGAATGCGACCGCTGCGGGCGCATGAGCTCGCAGGTGGTGCTGGGTTCTGAAAAGGCGACCCGGCCCGCATGCCCGCATTGCGGATCATCGCGCACGCATCGCGTAATGTCGTCGTTCGCGATGTCGGTGAGCGAGGCCGCGAGGCTGGCGGATTTCGATACCTCGAAGCCGCGCGATGAGTCATTCTACCGCGACTCGCGCAACGTCGGGCTGTGGGCGAAGAAGCGAGCGAAGCAGATGGGCGTTGACCTCGGGCACAAGTTCGAAGAAACGGTTGAAAAAGCGCGTAGCGGAAAACTCATCAAGGATATGGAGTAGGGCGCGGAGGACGCAGGAATCATGGCTGACGAGAAAGATCGCTTCGGCGAGAAAATCCATCAGAGTGAGAAGGCTCGCGAGGATCAGTGGGCGCGTCAGCAGGACGCCGAGCTGCTCGAAAAGATTCGTCAAAAGGGTGCCGCCGCGATGCATTGCCCGAAGTGTGGGAACGTCCTCGTCGACAAGGTGGTCGATGGACTACACATGCGCGCTTGTCCACAACACGATGGCGCATGGCTGGATGCGGCGGCTCTAGAGAATTTGCTTAAGAAATAAGACCTTGCGCCGCGCGACGGCGCTGAATTTCTAATCGCAGGGCATTGACAGTTTTAGCCCGTCTCATTACATGACATGAGGATTCACAACTAAGGCTATGTACTTCGAGTTTGGCGTACCCCTCGCGCTCACCATCATCGCGATCGTGTTTGTCACGGCGATGTTCGGCTTGCAGAAGCTGCTGGCTCCGAGCAATCCGTATGCGCGTAAGTTGACACCATATGAATGTGGTGAACCTCCGACTGGGCGGGCATGGATTAACTTCAATATCCGCTTCTATGTCATCGCGCTCATATTCGTGGTTTTCGAGGTTGAAGTTGCTTTTGTCTATCCAATTGCAGCGGTCTTCCTCGATTGGGTCAAACAGGGCCATCGCCTCTATGCTCTCAGCGAAATCCTGATCTTTTTGTTAATATTGTTTGTCGGTCTCATCTACGTCTGGGTCAAGCACGATCTCGAATGGATTAAGAAGGTGCCGGAATAACCGGTACTGAGGATTGTCATGTCGTTATTAAACACGCTCCCCGACTACGTCATCACGACGAAGACGGACGAGGTTATCAACTGGATGCGCAAGTCGAGCATCTGGTACATGCTGTTCGGCCTCGCATGTTGCGCCATCGAGCTGATGCATACCGGCGGACCGCGCGCCGATATCGACCGCTTCGGCGCATCGCCGCGAGCCTCGGCGCGTCAATCGGACCTCATGATCGTCGCGGGTACGCTGACCTTGAAGATGGCGCTTCGCACGCGCCTGTTGTACGACCAGATGCCCGATCCGAAGTACGTCATTGCGATGGGAAGCTGCGCGAGCTGCGGCGGCCTCTTCCAGCTTGCATATTCGGTCTGCGACGGCGTCGACAAGATCCTGCCCGTCGATGTTTACGTCCCCGGATGCCCTCCGCGTCCTGAGGCGCTGACCGAGGGTCTGCTGAAGCTGCAAGACAAGATCATGACCGAACGGTGGCTGAGCAAGGGTCCGAGCAACGGCACGTCGCCCACCCCGACCTTCCAAGCCTGATCGATGGAGTCGTTGGCGATATACAACCGGGCTAAAGAAAAGTTCGGCGATAAGATCCTCGAAATCGTTGAGAAGAAGCCCGACCCGTGGATGGTGGTGGATCCCGCCGCGTTGGTGGAGGTCTGCCAATATCTCAAGAGTGACCCTGAGACCGCTTTCGATTGCCTGAGCAATCAGAGCGGCGTCGATTACAAGGATCGTATCGAGGTCGTCAATCACCTTTTCTCGTACAAGCATCGCCATCAGATTGTGCTGAAAGTGAAGCTGCCGCGTGAGAATCCGAGTGTTCCGACGCTCGAGACGGTGTGGAAGTCGGCGAACTGGATGGAACGCGAGATCTACGATCTCCTCGGCGTGAACTTCGAGGGACATAGCGACATGCGCCGCCTGCTGATGCCCGAGGATTGGATCGGCTACCCGCTGCGCAAGGATTTCGTCGAGCCGCAGGAATATCACGGAATTTCAACAGTGAGGGAGAGCCCAATCATTCGGCTCAAGCCATAGGCACACGATGACCACGCTACGCACCGAAGAAATGACCCTGAACATGGGGCCGCAGCATCCGTCCACTCACGGCGTGCTGCGCTTCATCGTGCGCGCCGACGGCGAGATAATGCGCGAGGCTATTCCAGACGTCGGCTATCTCCATCGCTCGATCGAGAAGATTGCCGAGAAGGTCGGTTATCACGGCTTCATGCCCTACACCGATCGCGTCGATTACGTCTGCGCGATGTTCACCAATCAGGGCTGGGGGATGGCGAGCGAGAAGCTCGGCCACGTCGAAGTGCCCAGGCGCGGCGAGTACTGCCGCGTCATTGCGGCGGAGTTCAACCGCCTCGCATCGCATCTGCTTTCCGTCGGCACGATGGCGATGGATATCGGCGCGATTACGCCGTTCACCCATGCGCTGCGCGAGCGCGAGATGATCAACGACCTCATCGAGGAGCTGTGCGGTGCGCGCCTGACCTTCAACTACATGCGCATCGGTGGAGTGGCATTCGATCTGCCGCCCGGATGGCGCGAGAAGGCGCTCGCGTACCTGGATCATCTCGAGCCGATCCTGAGCGAGTACGACATGCTCATCTCGTTCAACAAGATTTACATTGAGCGGCTCGCGAATGTCGGCGTCATCACGCCCGAGGAAGCGATCGACTACAACCTGGTCGGACCGAATCTGCGCGCCTGTGGCATCAAATGGGATATCCGCAAGGACATTCCATATTCGGTCTATCCGGATTTCGAATTTGATGTTCCGGTCGGCAACGGACAGTGGGGCAAGCTCGGCGATTCGATGGATCGCTACATGGTGCGTATCCACGAGATGGTGCAATCGGTGAAAATCCTGCGCCAGGCGCTGAAGCAAATCCCGGCCGGTCCGGTCCTCGCGAAGGTGCCGCGCAACTTCAAGCCGCCCGCCGGCGAATGCCAGATTCGGGTGGAAAGCGCGCGCGGCGATATGGGATGGTACGCGGTCAGCGACGGCACCGGATATCCATGGCGCGTGCATGTGCGCACCGGGTCGTTCGCCGCGATGGGAATTGTGCAGAAGATGAGCCGGGGGTTGATGATCGCGGACCTGGTGACGATAATCGCGAGCCTCGACGTCATCGCACCGGAAATTGATCGATGAAGATTTCTTTGCCTGGTTCCCCTTCACCTTTAGGGGAAGGGGTTAGGGGTTAAAAGGGCAGGGGTTAGGTTCCGGAAAGTGCAACAACTTGTAGACAGAATCATCGCCGGCGGCGCATTCGGAAAGAACGCTCCCGTCGATGTGATTTATGTTCTGTTCATCTTCATTTTCAGCGCGGTGGTATTCCTCGGCGTTGCGTTTCCGTTCGCCGGAATCGTCAGCTGGGCGGAACGCCGGGTATGGGCGCGTATCCAGTCGCGCGTGGGTCCCAATCGCGTCGGCCCGCAGGGCTTCGTGCAATGGCTGGCAGACGGCGTCAAGAACTGCTGCAAGGAAGACATCATTCCTACCGATGCGGACGCGCCGCTGTTCAAGATGGCGCCCTACCTGGTGATGCTCGCGTTCGTGGTGCCGTGGGCGGTGATGCCGTTCTCGCAGGACCTGATCCTCGCGGATCTGAATGTAGGAATTTTGTACTTCACCTCGGTCACTGCACTGACGGTGGTCGGCGTGTTGATGGCCGGATGGGCGTCGAACGACAAATGGTCGCTCATCGGCGGCATCCGTTCGGCGGCGCAAATCGTCAGCTATGAAATCCCGGCCGGCCTCTCAATTTTTCCCGTCATCCTCATCACCGGCACGCTCTCGATGCAGGGGATCATCAAGGCGCAGGGCTGGGCGCCGAACAACTGGTTCATGTTCTCCAACCCGTTCTGCTTCGTCGCGGCGAATATCCTGTTCATCTCGGCGCTGGCGGAAGGCAATCGCACGCCGTTCGATTTACCCGAAGCCGAATCCGAACTCGTCGCGGGATTTGCGACCGAGTACAGCGGGATGCGCTACCTGTTTTTCTTCATGGCGGAGTGGGGCAACCTGTTCCTGATCGGCGCGCTGATCACGACGCTGTTCCTCGGCGGATGGCAGTTCCCACACGTCAGCGAGAACCGCATCGTCATGAATGTGCTGCAACTGATCACCTTCAATGCGAAGGTGTTGTTCATCGTGTTCTTCTCGATGTGGATTCGCGCGACGCTGCCGCGCGTGCGCATCGATCAGCTGATGTCGCTGTGCTGGAAGTACTTCGTGCCGATCTCGTTCGTCGATATGATCGGCACCGCGATCTGGGTGGCGATTTGGCCCGACGGCAATCCGGTCGCGGGATACATCCTGTTCGCGCTTGGCGTGTTCGGCCTGATTTTGTTTGTGCGCCGCGTCATCTACTATTTCCGCGAATCGAAAATGGAACTCTATCTCAACCCGACAATATAAAGGCGCTATGGGAGCGGCTTCAGAATATTTTCAGAACATCAAGGACGCGGTCCTCTCGATTTTCGAAGGAATGGCGGTCACGGGCTCGCATTTCATGCGCAAGCCGTACACGGTCCAGTATCCGGATCGCACCGAAACGCGAGTGCAGGATACGCTGCCGTTCCGCTATCGCGGCATCCTCGAAGTGGACCTCGAAATCTGTACCGGATGCCTCGCGTGCGAGCGCGCGTGTCCGATAGATTGCATCGTCATCACCGCCGAGAAGGATCCCAAGACCAAGCTGATAACGCTGTCGCAGTTCGACATCGACATCATCAAGTGCATGTACTGCGGACTGTGCAGCGAGCCGTGCCCGACTGGATCGATCCATCATACGACAGAGTTCGAGGGCGCGGATTATTCTACCGAAAGCATGATGCGGCGCTTCGTGAAAGACCCGATCCTCGCCTACAAGCCGAGCAAGGGTCCGGAGACCAATCCGCAGATCGCGCCGATTCTGTTTCGCGGCTTGAATTATCTCTCCGAGTGGCAGGTTTCGGGCGAGCCGAAGCCCGGCCAGAAGCCGGAGCCTGCGGAAGTCACCAAAGAGTCATAAGATGGTCGCGCAAGCTGTCTTCTATCTGCTCGCCGCGTTGACGGTCGGCTCCTCGATGATGGTCGCGTTCTCGCGCAACATCGTGTACTCGACCTTCGCGTTGCTGGGCGCGTTCATGGGCGTGGTCGGCATCTATGTTTTGCTCGCCGCGGATTTCGTGGCGATGGTGCAGTTGCTGGTCTATGTCGGCGGCATCCTGGTACTGACGATTTTCGCCGTGATGCTGACCTCCGGAATCGCCGACGTTACGGTATCCAATCGCGAGGTCGGCATAGTCCCGTCGCTGGTGACCGTGGTGATCCTCGGCGCGGTGATGCTGTATGCGGTGGTCAAGACGCCGTGGCAGCAGGCGCCGGCGCAAATGTCGTCGTCGCCGACCACCTACGCGATCGGAAACGCGTTCCTCGGCGAGTATGTGCTGCCGTTCGAGGTCGCCTCGTTGGTGCTGCTGGCAGCCTTGGTCGGTGCGATCGTGATCTCGCGCCAAGAGACGCGGGAATAGGGGAGCATCGCGATGGGCGGGGGCATTACGCTATATCACTTCCTGGTCTTGAGCTTGATCATTTTCTCGCTCGGGATGTTTTGCGTGCTGACGCGGCGCAACGCAATCGGCATTCTGATGGGCGTCGAATTGATCCTCAATTCCGCTAACATCAACTACCTGGCGTTCTCGTTCTACGGCGGCCATCGGTACGACGGCCAGATTTTCGCGATTTTCGTAATCATGCTCGCGGCGGCCGAGGCGGTAATCGGTTTGGCCGTGGTGCTGGCGATTTATCAGAATTTCAAAACCATCGATGTGAGCGCAACGGAGACGCTTAGCGGCTAACGGCATTCCATGCCGACGGGGCACTGCGCGTTCCGAAGATCGCGGCGCGACCGTTGGTCGCGAATGCGCTTTCAGAATCCGTCGAAGTTTGATTATATCTGCCGGATCGTTGGTGATGATGTGGTGAGGCGGTTGCGCCTTCGGGCGAAGAGCTAGAGTTTGCCAATTAGATAAATGGATCATCCGATACCCGTAAGCTTCATACGCTGGATCATTCTGCTGCCCGCGATCGGCGCCGCGATCAATTTTTTCTTCGGGCACTGGATGCAGAAGAATTTCGGCAAGCGCGCCATCAGCTTCGTAGGATGCAGCGTGGTCATCGGCGCGTTCCTCCTCGCGGTGATGGGCTTCGTGCGCATCCTCGCGCTGCCGCATGAAAGCCGCTTCATGATCGATCGCATGTGGCTGTGGTTCAACGTCGGCGGCATCAACATCGATATCGCGTGGTGGCTCGATCCGCTCTCGATGATCATGGTGCTGATCATCACCGGCGTCGGCGGCCTCATCCACATCTATTCGACCGGCTACATGCACGACGACGAGGCGTTTTGGCGCTTCTTCGGATGGCTCAACCTGTTCACCTTCGCGATGCTCATCCTGGTGCTCGGCGACAACCTGTTGCTGATGTTCGTCGGATGGGAGGGCGTCGGGCTGTGCTCCTTCGCGCTGATCGGCTTCTGGTACAAGGTCCTTCCGAACACCACCGCCGGCAACAAGGCGTTCATCGTCAATCGCGTTGGCGACTGGGCGTTCGTCATCGGGCTCTACACTTTGTTTTGGGCGCTCGATTCGGTCGGACATCCAACGCTGGTGACGCGTGAAATCGCGCAGTATGCGCCGCTGCTCGACGGCCACATGGCCTATTTCGGAATGACGGTTGCGACCTTCGTCACGCTGTTTTTCTTCCTCGGCGCCACCGGCAAATCGGCGCAGATTCCGCTCTACGTATGGCTTCCAGATGCGATGGCGGGTCCGACTCCGGTCAGCGCACTCATCCACGCCGCGACGATGGTCACCGCTGGCGTCTACATGGTCGCGCGCCTCAACTTCCTCTTCTCGATGGCGCCCGGCACGATGGAGTTCGTCGCCACCATCGGATGCTGCACCGCGCTATTCGCCGCGACTATCGGCGTCGCGCAAAACGACATCAAGAAAGTTCTCGCCTACTCGACCGTCAGCCAGCTCGGCTACATGTTCGCCGCGGTCGGCGTCGGCGCGTATACCGCGGGCGTCTTCCATCTGATGACGCATGCGTTCTTCAAAGCGTGTCTCTTCCTCGGCTCAGGCTCCGTCATCCATGCGATGGGCGGGGAGCAGGACATGCGCAAAATGGGCGGGCTGCGGCACAAGATGCCGATCACCTTCATGACGTTCCTGGTCGCGACGTTCGCGATCGCGGGCATCCCGCCGTTCGCCGGCTTCATGTCGAAGGACGAGATCATCTGGCAGGCCTTCGCGAAGGGCCACGCGATTCTATGGTTCATGCTGTGGGTCGCGGCCGGGCTGACGGTCTTCTACATGTTCCGCCAGGTTTACATGACGTTCTTCGGCGAGTTCCGCGGCACCCATGAGCAGGAACATCATCTACACGAGTCGCCGCCCTCGATGGCGTACGTACTGGTCGTGCTCGGTGCGCTCTCGGTGTTCGGCGGACTGCCGAAGATTCCGGAGTTCATCGCGACCTTCAAGCCGTTCGAGACGTTCCTCGATCCGGTGTTCAGCTCCGAAGTAACGCGCCAGGTGATGGAGTCCGGGATTCATAGCCACGGCATCGAAGCGCTCTTCGCGCTGTTCGCGTTCATCATGGTGGTGGTCGGATGGTACACGGCCGACCTGATGTACCGGCAGCATCGGCTCGACCCGGAGCGCTTCAGCAGCATGTTCGGCGGCGTCGCCTACGACCTGGTGCTGAACAAGTACTACGTCGATGAGATCTACAACGCGTTGGTCATCCAGCCGTACCTGGCGCTGTGCTTTGCGTTCGCATGGTTCGATCTCCACATCATCGACGGCATCGTAAACCTCGCGGCGACGATCGCGGTGATGCTCTCGATGCTGTCGGGACTCTTCGACACCTACATCGTCGATGGGCTGGTGAATCTCGCCTCGAATGAGACGCTCGCGATCGGCGGCCGCTTGCGCCGCCTTCAGACGGGTTCGATCAACGGTTATCTCTACGGCATTCTCGCGGGAGTGATGGTTATTCTGCTGGTGCGCGCGATGTTCCGCGCATGAGGCGCTGCGACAGGAAGAGCTCTAACAAATGAATCACGCGCTTACATTGATCACGTTTATTCCCATCGCCGGGATGGTGCTGATCCTCGTCATGCCCGACGCCATGAAGAGCATGTTCAAGTGGATCGCGGTGGCCGCCACTATCCCGCAGTTGCTCATCGCATGGTGGCTGTTCGAGAACTTCGACACGACCACCACCGCGATGCAGTTCACCGAGAAGTATCCGTGGATCCCGCACTACAACATCACCTACTTCCTCGGCGTCGATGGCATCAGCATCTCGATGGTGCTGCTGACGGCGCTGATCTGCTTCATCTCGGTGTTCGCGAGCTTCAAGATCGACAAGGCGCCGAAGGCCTACTTCGCGCTGCTGCTCCTGCTCGATACCGGCATGATGGGCGTCTTCGCCTCGCTCGACTTTTTCCTGTTCTACATTTTCTGGGAAGTGATGCTGCTGCCGATGTACTTCCTCATCGGCATCTGGGGCGGTCCGCGACGCGAGTATGCCGCGATCAAGTTCTTCCTCTACACTTTGTTCGGTTCGGTGCTGATCCTGCTGGCGATGCTGGGGTTCTACTACTACGGCGCGACCCCGACCTTCGACATGACGGTGCTGGCGGCCAACGCCGGCAACTATACGATGAGCTTCCAGCGCTGGGCGTGGATCGCGTTGTTCATCGGATTCGCGATCAAGATTCCCGCGTTCCCGTTCCATACCTGGTTGCCCGACGCGCACGTCGAAGCGCCGACCGCCATCAGCGTCATCCTGGCGGGCGTGCTGCTGAAGATGGGGACCTACGGCATCCTGCGGATCAACTTCTCCATTCTACCCGCCGCGAGTCATGACCTGGCGTGGCTGTTCCTCGGCGTACTGGGCACCGTGAACATCGTGTACGGCGCGATGTGCGCGATGGCGCAGAAGGACTTCAAGAAGCTGATCGCCTATTCGTCAGTCAGTCACATGGGTTACGTGATGCTGGGGATGGCGGCATTCACGGCGGCCGGCATCAACGGCGCGGTGTTGCAGATGTTCAACCACGGCACCATCACCGCGATGCTCTTCATCCTCGTCGGCGTGATCTACGATCGCGCGCATCATCGCGAGATCAACGGCTTCGGCGGCCTCGCGCAACAAATGCCGGTCTATGCGGGTTTCACCGCGTTCGCATTCTTCGCGGGTCTCGGATTGCCGGCGTTGTCGGCGTTCATTTCGGAAGTGCTGGTGCTCCTCGGGGCATGGCAACTGCATCCGATCCTGACCGTGTTTGGCGCCGCGACCGCGATCCTCACCGCCGGCTACCTGCTGTGGACCTATCAGCGCATCTACCTCGGTCCGCTGAATGAGAAGTACAAGGACTTCACGGATATGGATTGGCGCGAGATTGGGATGCTGGTGCCACTCGGAGTCATCGTCATTATCCTCGGATGGTATCCGCAAGCGATTCTCAACTTGCTCAATACTTCGCTGGTGCATCTGAACCAGGTGGTGCTGAATACTCCGGCGGCAGCTGCCGCGGCCGTTGCGCTGGTGCACTAGAGAATGGACCTCGGAAATTTCGCGAGCCTGACCTTCTTCGTGCCCGAGTTGCTGCTCGCGTTCGGCGTGCTGGCATTGATCATCCTCGACCTCGTGATGAGCGAGAAGCAGGTGCTCGGCTATCTGGCCTTGATCCTCGCGGCCGGCGCGCTGTTGATGGTCGCGATGGAACCGACGCAAGCTGCCTCGGGGGCGTGGATGTTCCATCGGATGCTGGTGAGCGATGCGTTCGCGATTTTCTTCCGCGCCCTGATCGCGCTCGCGGCCGTGATCGCGGTATGGATGTCGATTGGATCCAAGGAAGCTGCAAGCTGCGACCAGGGTGAGTACTACGCGATCCTGCTGGCGAGCACCTTCGCGATGTTCCTGATGGCCGAGTCCGCCAACCTGCTGATGGCGTATCTGTCGCTCGAGTTCGTCAGCCTCACCTCCTACATTTTGACGGGATTTCTGCGCCATAATCGCCGCTCGCAGGAAGCCGCGCTGAAGTACCTCATCTACGGCGGCGTCGCCTCGGGCACGATGATTTACGGGATGAGCTGGATCTTCGGCATCGCCGGCTCGATGGACTTCGTCGCGATCAACAAGGCGCTCTTCGCGAGCGGTCACGCTCCCGCGCTCGCGGTTTACATTTCCCTCGTGCTGATTCTCGCGGGCATGGGCTACAAGGTCGCCTCGGTGCCGTTTCATATGTGGGCGCCCGACGTGTATACCGGCGCGCCGATCCCCATTACGACCTTTCTCGCGATTGGCTCGAAAGCCGCGGGCTTCGCGCTGCTGGTCCGCTTCTTCTTCCCCGCGATTTCGCATCTGACCGAGGCCGGCAACTGGCAGGCGCTGAGTGGCGTCGATTGGCCGCAGTTGCTGCTGGTCGTGTGCATCATCACGATGTCGCTCGGCAACCTCGCCGCGCTGCAGCAGACCAACATGAAGCGGCTGCTCGCGTATTCGAGCATCGCGCAAGCCGGCTATGCGCTGATGGGATTCGTGGTGCTCTCGAACGACGGCATCCGCGCGATGATGTTCTACCTCGTCGCGTACTACCTGATGGATGCGGGCGCCTTCCTGGTCGTCATGATCGTTGCGAACGAGACCGGCAGCGAGGAAGTCGACGCCTATCGCGGCCTCGCGTGGCGCGGCGGATTGGTGCCGGCACTCGCGCTGACCATTTTCCTCTTCTCGCTGACCGGCATTCCGCTGACGATCGGTTTCATCGGCAAGTTCTACCTTTTCGCCGCGGTGATAAAACGTCAGTTCTATGTGCTCGCGCTGATCGGTGTACTGAACTCGGTGGTGGCACTTTTCTACTATCTGAAGCCGATTCGAAAGATGTTCCTGGAGCAGCCGACCGGCGACGAACCTCCCTTCAAAATGGAGGCGTGGAATTACGGCTTGATGGGCGTGCTGGCGACGGCGACGATCGCGCTCGGGCTTTACTGGACGCCGGTTATCGCATTCGCGAACCGCTCGCTGCATTTCTTCATCGGCGCTTAAGCCCTCCTCTCCCAGTCAGATTTGCGACATGCCGGCCCTTGCGGGACCGAAGCCCGCGTCCGACATGGTGAATCGACTGCCCCATATCGTCGGAGCCTTTCAAACTATTTGAATTAATCGCTGCATCCGCTCGTCTAGTGATGCATAGCCAAACGGCATCCGGCTTGCTCCCTTAGCATGCCGCCGAACTTCTACAAGGAGAACCTACACTCATGAAATCGAATCGACTTTTCGCAACCGCCGCTCTGCTCGGCGCCATTTCGTTTGCGATGCCGCTGACGATTCACGCGCAGGACAATTCCGTCGAATCGGGCGCCAAGGAGATGTACCACGGTGCGAAGACGGACGTGAAAGATACCGGCATCACGACCAAGGTGAAGGGCGCGCTCGACACCGATCCCATTACCAAGAGCTACACGATTCATGTCGACACCGACAACGGAGTCGTGACTCTCAGTGGCGATGTCCCCAACGCCTCAGTGGTGCGCGAGGCCGAGAAGATTGCGACGAACACTGAACACGTGAAGAGCGTGCAGAACAATCTCAAGATCGACGCCTCGCACGCCTCGGCGATGTAAGAACTTCCTCCTCCTGTTGCCTTGGCGCTGCCGCTCGTACTCCCCGGGCGGCAGCGCTTTTTCCCCGCCAGAATCCTAATCGAAGACAATCGTACGATTTCCATGTACCAGCACGCGCTTCTGCAGATGCGCACGAACCGCCTGCGCGAGAACGGTTACCTCGACATCCTTGCCGATGCGCGCCAGCTCCGCGACGGTGTCGCCATGCGTGACCGGCGTGGTGGCCTGCGCGATGATCGGCCCCGCGTCGAGTTCCTCGGTGATGTAATGCGCGGTGGCGCCGATTAACTTCACGCCGCGATCGTGCGCCTGTTTGTAGGGTCGCGCACCGGCAAACGCGGGCAGGAAGCTGTGATGGATGTTGACGATCGGCCTGCCCCATTTGGCGAGGAAATCGCCCGACAGCACCTGCATGTAGCGCGCGAGCACGACGGTGTCGGCGCGGACCTCGTTCAGATGCGCGAGCAGTTGCGCCTCCGCCTTCGCCTTGGTGTCCCGGGTGATCGATATCAGCGCGAATGGAATCTTGAACGGCTGCACCAGCGGTTCGAGGTCGCGGTGATTCGATACCACGCCGACGATTTCCGCATCGAGCTCGCTCTCATGATGACGGCTCAGGAGGTCCATCATGCAATGCGGCAGCTTGGACACCATCAGCACCAGGCGATCGCGACGCGCCGCGTCGTAGAGTTGCCAGTTGAGTTCGAGGCCGGGAAGGAGCGCGGGCAGCGCCGCGTCGAGGTCGCTACGGAGCTGCTCGACTGATACCGACGCGCTGTCGAAAAAGATCCGCCAGAAGAAAAGTCCATCCTCGAAATCAGTGTGTTGGTCTGAGGTGATGATGTTGCAGCCATTGCGAAACAGATGGTTCGAGACGCGCGCGATGATGCCCGGCTGATCGAGGCATGAGATGAGAAGGACCGCTTTTTCGCCTGCCACGTTAGGACCCCGCCCGATTGTAACGGCATCGCGCGAGTCCAGACAAACTGCGCCGCCTGGACATGGCTTAGCGGCGTAGCCTGGCGAGGGCTTTTGCGCGTCGGCGCTCGTGACGATTGCCCGTAAACATTGAACTTAATGGGTTTGTTTTTGCATTTTCATGGATCGGCTCGGATGCCTCGAAGTGGGTTTGTTTTTGCACTTTATCCAACGCCGATCGCGATGTTCGCGGTCCTTCGGAAGCCTCGGGGCCACTGCTCGGCGATGCTGGATCATCGAATCGCTGCGCGGAGGCCCTTCGCCGAGCCTCAGGGCCATTATTCGACGTTGCCGAATAATGGGTTTGTTTTTGCACTTTTAATATCGACGAAAAGCCACCATTTCGGATGCTTTTCAGCCCTTCGAGGTCTGAGACGGCGCGACGGATGGACCTATCGAGGCTGCCCGAATACCGGGTGATGGCCCGGGCCTCGCGAGGACCGGGGATGGTTGGCTGCCACAATCCGGCGCGACGCAATTTACCGCGTTGCGCTCGAAGCCGGGCCGCCTCCCGCACATCCGCGGCCGCGATGCGCTCATCCATCTCGCGCTCGCACTGCTGATGGTACTTGAGCGCCGCGATATTCTCCCAGCGAAGCATCGCGGCCATCCGAACGTAAGACTCCGCGATTGTCGCGACGCATCCTTCTTCCAAGATGCCCTGCGGTTTCAGGTCATCACGGAGCCCGTCGAGGATCTCCTCGAAATCGCGATGCTGCTGGGGCGACCATCGCTCCTGAGCTGCGAAGTATCCATGTTTGATCGCGTTTCGCGCAACCTTTGCTTTTCCGCTGGGACTTCGCGGGCCGGTCGAGCGTGCGGCATTGCGTCGATTGGCCTCGATGCGGCGCTGGGTAAGCGATCGGACGGCGACGAAGATTCGAGGTGGGAGAGATACTGGCGGAGCCGGCTGCCATAGCGCATGCCTCCTTGGGGGATAGGGCCGCGCAACCACGCGGCCATAACCCTCAAGCATTTACCTATGACATCCGGTTGTCCACCCTCTCTGACCTTGCCTTGCTGGACTATGGCGATGCGTTCAAGTGGGCAAGAATTTTCTCCAGACGCTTGACCGGATCGATCATTTCGAGCAACGCCTGCTTCTCAGCGATCGGCATTTTCAGATGCCCGACGATCTTGTCCCCCAGCGCCCCGGGGTTGGTAATGCTAGCCAGCGCCGAATTGAAGGCCTTTGCCGTCTCCAGCGGGATACGACTTTCGTGGACCGCATACGGATCGAAGGCCGACAGGACCGATCGCATCAACGCATCCAACTCCGCCGAGCGTTCCGCGGATTCGGCGATCGCCTCGCACTCGGCCTTGAAGAAGTCTTCGTCGAAAATGAACCGGGAGACGCGCGCGCGACGCTCACCGACGATCTCGGCCTTGATGGTTCCGTCACCGAGCTTGATCCATATGTTGACGCTGCACAGCGTGCCGATGTCATACATATCGGCGGCCGATGGTTTCGGGACAACGGGATCCTTCTGGGCCACCATGAGGATGGGAATTTTGCCGCCTGCAGCCGCTTCGACGGCCCGGATCGACTGCGCGCGGCCGATGTAGATGGGATACGTCTCGTGCGGAAAAGCGATCAGCCCGCGCAGCGGCAGGAACGGCACCGCGCGATCGACGACTACGATGGCCTCCATCAGCGCGGCCCAGTTGTGAAAACCATACTCATTCGCGAGCCGGAATTGCGCCGCCGCGAGCTGGAGGTCCTCGCTCTTGGCGAGCGCTTTGGCCTGTTTGCGAAAATTTTCTTCGGACGGATGTTCGGGAAGCCGCTTGAGCGGCTTTGGCGATGTGGTCATGACAACCCTCTCCTTATGCGCCCGATGTCCGCTAACGGGCAGGAAAAGGTTTATGGTGAATCAAACAGTTAGGTGGGCTTGGCCCTCTCCGCGGACAGGTGGCCGCCTGCCGGCCAAGCCAAAAAATAATCCGGCTGTCATCGCAACGCAAGAAGATCGCGGTCTCGGCTTCTCGCAGTGTATGTTGTGGAGATGGCGCGCGGCGAGGAACCGAAACATCGCGAAGGGGAGGGCGTCCTCTACGTCGTGGCGATGCCGATTGGGAATTCCGGCGATATCACCATTCGCGCGCTCGAAGTTCTGCGCGAGGTCGACCTCATCGCATGCGAGGACACCCGCCGCACTGGCGCGATGCTCGCGGCGCATCAAATTAAGAAGCCACTCATCAGCCATTTCGAGCACAATGAGGAACGGCGCGTGCCGGAGCTCGTCGAGCGGATGGCGGCCGGCGAGCGCATCGCGCTGGTGACCGATGCGGGAACTCCTGCGATTTCCGATCCCGGGTATCGGTTGGTGCGCGGCGCCCATGAGGCGGGAATTCGCGTGACTGCGGTACCCGGCGCCTCGGCGGCGATCGCGGCGCTCTCCATTTCGGGCATCGCCACCAATCGCTTCACCTTCGAAGGGTTTTTGCCCTCGCGTGATTCGGCGCGCCGCAAAGCTCTCGAGGCGCTCCGTACCGAATCGCGCACGATGATTTTTTATGAGGCGGCGCGCCGCCTCGGCGAGACGCTTACAGAGATGGCAGAGGTCTTCGGCATCGAGCGCAACGCCGTAGTCGTGCGTGAGATCACGAAGACCTACGAAGAGGTGCTTCGCGGGACGCTCTCGCAACTGGCGGAGCGCTTCGGAAGTGAGCAGGCGCTGGGCGAGATCGTCATCATCATTGAAGGCGCCGCTGAAAACGAAGCGACGGCTTCCTCATCGATGGGCGCGCTCACCGTCGAGGATCTAATCGAGGCGGGACTGAGCCTCAAGCAGGCGAGCGGGCTCATCGCGAAGCTGACCGGCGCGAGCCGCCGCGACGTCTACCAGGAAGCGCTGAAGCATAGGCGCGAAACTGACTGAATGCGCCGGCCGAGGGGGAAGTCATCGGTGGGAAAGTCGCGCGCCGATGGTTGAAGTCATCGCGGCGAAACGGTTGAATCTGATGCAGGGGTAGTGGGGATGGCGAAAAAATCCGACGACGACGCCAAGCTCGAGGGCGACTCTTCGGGCATCGAGACGCTGCGGGTGCTCGTCGTGCATGGGCCCAATCTGAATCTCCTCGGTGAGCGCGAGCCCGAAGTCTACGGCCGTACGCGGCTGGCGGACATCGATCGCGAGCTCAAGCAGCTCGGCGCCGAGTTGGGGATCAAGGTCAAGACGTTTCAATCCAACAGCGAAGGCGAGATCATCACGCGGATTCAGGAAGCGCGCGGCAAAATCGATGCGCTCCTGATAAATCCCGCGGGATATACGCATACCAGCGTGGCGATTCGCGATGCGATCATCGCACTGGAGGCGCCCGCCGTCGAGGTGCATCTGTCGAATGTGTACCGGCGCGAGCCGATGCGCCATCACTCGACTATCGCGGATGTCGCAGTGGCGCGCATCATGGGCTTCGGCGCTCCCGGATACGGCCTGGCGCTGCGCGCGGTGCGCAGTATCGTTGAAACAGCTCGCCATCCGCGAGCGTAATACTTTAAGGCGGAATTTCTGTCCGGTGAAATGAATGGATGTTCGCGAGCTGAAAGCACTTCTCAACCTGATGGCTGAAAACGGCGTCGTCGAATTGGAAATCGAGGACAAGAAGGGCAAGGTCCGCCTCGTGCGCGGCGCCGCGGTGATGAATGATCATCATGCGGATTCTTCGCCGCCAGCTCCGACGAAAACGCTTGCGGTCAAGGGGCAGCGCAAGATGACCGCACCGACGGTGGATAAGCCGCCTCCCGGTAGCATCGAGCTGCAAGCCAATCAGAAACTGGTCGAAAGCCCGATGGTGGGAACCTTCTATCGCGCCGCCTCGCCCGACGCGGATCCTTTCGTCGAAGAAGGGACCAGCGTGCGCAAGGGCCAGCCGCTATGCATCATCGAGGCGATGAAAATGATGAATGAGATCGAGGCCGACACCGCCGGCCGTGTGGTAAGCATATTAGTGGAGAACGGGAACCCGGTTGAATATGGACAGCCTTTAATGATTCTGGAGGTTGGTTGAAAAACCAACCCCAGAGTACTGATCCAGCCTCTCCATTTTGGAGAGGCAGGCTGCGCAAGCAGCCGGTGAGGCAAATGATTCTGGAGGTCGGCTGATATGCCGAGCGCAAACAGCCGGTGAGGTCGATGATCCACGGAAGCTTAAAGAGGTAGCTTCGATGTTCAAGAAGTTACTGGTCGCAAATCGCGGAACGATCGCGATCCGCATCATTCGCGCATGCCGCGAGCTCGGCATCGCCACCGTCGCGGTTTATTCGACGGCAGACAAGGACGCGCTGCATGTGCGCATGGCCGATGAGTCCGTTTGCATCGGTCCGCCGCAGGCCGAGGCGAGCTATCTCAACATTCCATCGATCATCAGCGCCGCGACCACAACCGGCGCAGATGCGGTCCATCCCGGCTATGGCTTCCTGAGCGAGAATGGCGACTTCGCCGAGGCGTGCCGCAAATCGGGCCTGAACTTTGTAGGCCCGAAGGCGCGCCACATCCGGTTGATGGGCGACAAGCCGCGCGCGCGTCGCATCATGATTCGCGCGGGCGTGCCGGTCCTTCCCGGAAGCGAGGGCAAGGGCGTCACCGAAGTGAAGGACGCGCTCGCCGATGCAAAACGCCTCGGCTATCCAGTGCTCATCAAGGCGGCTGCGGGCGGCGGCGGAAAAGGCATGCGCGTCGTTCGCGATGAGAAAGAGCTGCTGCGGATGTTCCCCTTGGCGCGTGGCGAGAGCGAAGCGGCATTCAACTCGCTCACGATGTACCTGGAAAAATACCTCGAGCATGCGCGTCACGTGGAGTTTCAGATTCTTGCCGACGAGAGCCGTCATGCAATTCATCTCGGCGAGCGCGATTGCTCGATTCAGCGCCGCCATCAGAAAGTAATCGAGGAGTCGCCGTGCCCGGTGCTCACTGCGCGTCTGCGGGAGAAGATGGGCAAGGCCGCGGTGCGCGCCGCCGATGTGGTGGGATATTCGAACGTCGGCACGGTGGAGTTCCTGCTCTCCGGTAACGGCGAGTTTTACTTCATCGAGATGAACACGCGCATCCAGGTCGAGCACGGTGTCACCGAGATGGTGACCGGCACGGACCTGGTCAAGGAGAGCATCCGCGTGGCGATGGGCGAGCCGCTGCGCTGGAAGCAGAAGCAAATCACGATGAGTGGCGCCTCGATGGAGTTTCGCATCTATGCCGAGGATCCGGATACGCATATTCCGTCGCCGGGAGTGGTGTCGAGTCATCATCCGCCGGGCGGGCTCGGAGTGCGAGTCGAGACGGCGCTATATGACGGCTATCGAGTGCCGGTGCACTACGATCCGCTAATCGCGAAGCTGATCGTGCATGCGGAAAATCGCGTGGGTGCGATGGCGCGAGCCAGGGCGGCGCTGCGCGAGTACATGATCGACGGCATCAAGACCAATATCCCGCTGCATCTGAAAATTCTCGATGATGCGGATTTCATCAAGGGCAACTTCGCGACCGACTTCCTCACGCGCTATGAGCACGTGGCCGAAGCTGCCCGCGCCGCGGGTCGGTAAAACACCTCATCTGCCTAAATGGCTAGGGCATGGAGGTATGTATGCCTGGCGCTAGGCATCGCTGGGAGTGCGCGCGCCATCAGATTGACGGTACTTAGTTGGAGCCATCCTTGGCCGGATCCCATCCTCACGATCGATGGCAAAAGCTACCTGGCAGGCGCGGCCGGAGCGACTTGGGCAAGCTTGTTCGAGGTGCGCGACCTCTACCATTCGCCAGGGTACCAGCTCTACCTAAGAGCTATCTTCGCGACGTTCGGTTCAACTCCTGCGCTTATCGATGCGTCGAAGATCTTTTCTCTCCTGATGTTTTTCGCGTCCGCCGTGCTGTTGTATCGGTTAGCCCGTCGATGGTTCGAGCCGGCCGTTGTACAACTCGCGGTGGCGATTTTTCTGTGCTCCGAGTCATAGGCCTATTACTCGAATATGATCCAGTACGAGGCGATGACGGGATTTCTTATACTTCTGATTCTTTCGATACTAACATCGGGTCTATCCTGCCGATTGCCGATGTTCCGATACGTGGGCGGCATGGCGATGGGCTTCTTGCTGGCTTTTATCTCCATCATTCAGGTGCGCTACACGGGGTTGCTCCTGATTCCGTTGGCTTACCCGGCTCTGGTTGGAGGGACTAAGCTTCAGGATCGGGGTTTGCGTCAGAGTGCGACAGCCTTACTAACCCTCTCGTTCTGCTTGCAGCATGGTCGGTCGCGCAATCTTTTATCGAGGGTCGAACCGTATTTTTGATGGACGGCAGCGGATTTCGATGGCATGTCGCTAACAACCCAAACGCGATGGGCTATAGCTTTCCCTATCCACAGATTGTGGAGCCCAGCGGTTGGCAGTTTATATTTGCGATGCCTGGGCAATGGCTATGGCTCATCGGGCAACGCGCGCTGTATTTGTCCGGCATCCAACGCGACATTTGGGCGCTCCCTCCGGATGGCTTCCGGAGCGGACCCATCGGTTCTTTTTCTCCTATTGATACGATCAGTGCGGTCGTCTTTGCAGTTGGGTTGTTTCTCGCTGCACGGAAAATCTATCGTCGCGAGCTGAGCTTTGAATCAATCGTGGCGATACTCGTGCTTGCGTGCATGATTTTGCCGCCGCTGTTCATATTCGGCAGCAAACGTTTCATCGTCCCGATAATTCCGCTGATCGCGCTTTTCCAGGGGTACGCGATCGTTGAGACCGCGAGCGCCGTCGGGCCACAAATTGGTCACTTCAAAGCCGTGGCTGTATAAGATGTGCCCGGCAGAAAAATCAAAGCCTCTTGACCGCGACCCCTCCCGCCTAAACGATATAAATAGAATCCGCGCGTAGTGAGGAGCGCGGATTCCATCGCATCCATGACAAAAAGAACTCTTTTCGCGCTATCGGTAGTATTCGCCGTATTCACCATGATGCTCGTCCCGGCGTTCTCTCGTGCGCAGGACTATCCGCTGATTCCGGGCGCCAATGCCGCGCCTCCCGGTCCGCAGCCGAAGGTCCAGGTAGAGAACCCGCTGTTCGACTTCGGGACCGCGACCGAAGCGACGATGGTGAACCACACCTTCAAGCTGAAGAACATCGGCAAGGGGCGCCTGGTCATCTCGCACGTCAAGACTTCCTGCGGCTGCACGGCGGCGAAGCCGTCCCAGAATACCCTCGCACCCGGCGAAGAGGCCGAGATCAATGTCGGCTTCGATACCCATTTTCAGAAGGGCCATCAGGTCCGCATGATCACCGCCTTCACCAATGATCCCGATACCCCGGAAGCGATTATGACGATGCAGGGCACCGTCAAGCAGCAGGTCTCCGCGACGCCGGCGGATGTCTCCTTCGGTGACGTCAAGCAGGGTACCGAGGTGACCAAGGAGGTCGTCGTCAGCGACCTCACCGGGCGGAAGGACCCGTTTACCGTCACCGATGTCACCAATTCCAATCCCGCGATCAAAGTCGAGAAGACTGCACGGACCGATGGCAAGCCGGGTGTGATGCTCAAAGTCACCGTCACCAAAGCGATGGCGCCCGGCGCCTTCGATGACACCGTGAAAATGATTACCAGCCGCATACCACTGCAAGTCAATGTGTTCGGTACGGTGACGGGAGATTTGAGCGTCGCGCCGGCGCAGGTGTCATTCGGCATTGTGCCGCATGGGCAGGAAGCGACCCGGATGGTGAAGCTGACCAACGAGGGCAGCAAGCCGATCAAAGTTCTCGGCATCACCAGCACGGCGATACCGGTGTCGGCCTCGGCGGAACCCATCAGTGGGAGCAAGGACTACAAAATCACCGTGCAGCTGCATCGCGGGACGCCCGACGGCCAGGTGCGCGGGCAATTGCAGATCAAGACCGATGATCCTGAGCAGCAGGTGCTGAACGTCCCGTTCTACGGCATCGTCGGCCAGTTCTCGATGTGATCGGTGAGCTCTGCTTTGCCCTCGCGTCGACTATCGACGTAATTCACTACGTCGGGCCGCCAAGCGGCGACAATTCGGCTGCGATCGAGAGAGGGCGAATCGGGCGCTTGATGCCGACCAGAGTCCGATAGCGCTCGCGCGCGAGGAATTCCGCGACTTCCCAGACCGCCGGCTTGCCTACTTCTTTCGACAGATGAATCGCGCGTCCATCGCCGAGGTAGAGCGCGAGATGCGCGCCCCACGCAATATCGCTGCGGTTGAACATCAGGATGTCCATCGCGCGCATGCTGCGTACTGTGCGGGTGAAGTCACGATCGGCCCATAGCTCGCTGGAGCGCATCGGACCGACTTCATAACCGAAGTGCTTCAGCACTTCGAAGACGAAGCGCTGACAATTGGCGCCCTCGCGAAAGATCGATCTCGGCCCCGCCAGCGGATGGCGCGTGCCATCGTAGCGCACGCGCATAAACTTGCTCGGCGCCTCGACTACCGAACTCGGTTTGGCTAGCACGAGAGAAATTTCTTCAAGTGCTCCGACACCATTTGGCGCTGCTCGATTTGCGGCACGTGACCCGCTTTCTCAATCATTTGCACCTTCGCATTCGGGATGAGTTCCGCGAAATCCGCCGCATAGACCGGAGGCACTAACGCGTCATTCGCGCCCCATAGCACGAGGGTTTCCGCCTTGATGCGTGGCAGTCGTCGGCGCAACCCGCGTTCCGGAATCGGATGGATGAAGTGCGAGGTGCTTGCCAGCGCGCCGAAGCGCTGCACCAGCGCGGCGTTCATCGCGTCGTGGTCGGTCGGCATCGCCAGCTTGGCGGCCACTTCCGGTTTCGACGGGTCATTGAACAGCAGCTTCACCAGTTGCTGCGGCGATACGAGCAGATGGTCGCCGACCGGAGCATCATCACGCCAGAGCCCCATCGCATCGATGAGCACCAGCTTGCCGACGCGATCGCGAAACGTCGCAGCATATTCCGCGGCAACCATCGCACCGAACGAATGGCCGACCAGATCGACGCGATCGAGTCCGAGGCGATCGAAGAGATCGTCGTAGTACAAAACCAGGTCGGATAAGCCATCGAGCTGTTCGAGGTCGTCGGTGTCATCCGAGCCCGCGTGCGCGGGAGCATAGACTTGCCGATACGCCGCGAGGTCATCGAGGAATCCGTCCCATTCCTGGCCGAACGGACCGTGAAGATAAACCACGGGCGCGCCTTCGCCCTTGACCAGAACCGGATTGGGCGCGAAGCCGCCGGGCAATGTCACATTTTGCGAGGTTGCGGTGTTCATGCCTGCACCTTTGACTCCGCGAGGAGCGCCGAGGTGTGCGCGAGTCGCGGCTGATTGCGCGTCGCGCCCTGCGGCCACCATTTGTCAACGTAACCTTCCTTGTCCCAAATGCCCTTGATCTTCGGCAGCACCTTCTCGGCGAACAGGCCGCTGCTGTATGCGGTCAGTTCGGGATCCATCGACTGAATCTGCAGGATGATCATCAGGTGGCCGACGCGGATGTTGCGGACGGCCTCCTCGATTTGGGCCGCGACCGTGGCGGGGCTGCCGCCGATCACCATGCGCGAGTCTTCGACGAGCTGTTTCCAGGTCGCCTCGTGCGGTTTGAAATCGAAACTGAAGGCGCTGGCGCCGCGATGACTCAATTGAAACTCGAAACTCTTCTTGGTCATGAATCCCGGCACGTTGCCGAAATGCGGCGCCACATGGAGCGACTTCGAATAGAAGTTGCGCAGATGCTTGAGGTAGATGCGCTCCGCGTTGGCATCGGTATCGGCGACCACTACCAGTTGCGCGAATCCGGCGCGATACGGGTTGTCATCCATGCCGGCCTTCTCGACCGAGTCCCAGTAACCGTCCATCAGCACCTTCGCGTACTTGTGGCCCATGAAACTCAGGTAGCTGTAGGTGTAATCATGGTCGGTCGCGAACTTCCACGTCTCGACCGAGCCGCCACCGGCCAGCCATATCGGAGGATGCGGCTTCTGCAGTGGCTTCGGCCATGGATTGACGTAGCGCAGCTTGGTGAAGCGCCCGTTGAATGCGAAGGGGCCCGGACGCGTCCACGCCTGTTTGATGAGATCATGCGCCTCGTAGTAGCGCGGGCGAACTTGCGTGGGAGGGATGCCGTAGCATCCGGTGGTATCCATGGGAGAGCCGACCGGGAATCCGGCCACCAGGCGGCCGCCGCTCAGGCAGTCGAGCAGCGCGAACTCCTCGGCCACGCGAATCGGTGGATTGTAGAGCGGCAGCGTATTGCCGAGGACCACCAGCGCTGCATCGGATTTGCGGCGCGCGAGGACGGTTGCAATCATGTTCGGCGAAATCGGAAAGCCATAGCCGTTCTGATGATGCTCGTTGAGGCCGAGGCCGTCGAAGCCGAGGTCATCCGCCATCTCCAGCTCGTCGAGGTTCCAGTGCAGGTACTTCGCCACTTCGGACGACTTGCACAGTTCGTCGTTGGGCGGGGTGACCCAGATGCTCTCGTAGCGATCGCGGAAATCATCCGGCAGATCGCGATAGCCTTGCATGTGAAACCAGATTGTTTTCATAAGCCCGTTCCTTTTCCCGCCATTGCGGGCATCCGGCCATTGCGCGGAGGCGGAGAAGTCCCTCTCGCGCGATATACGACCGCGCGCGGCGCAAATTGTCAAATGGAGATCGGAACTCGGCCCCTGGACCGGTTCGGAAGGCTCTCGCTATCGGGAGCTAACGCCAGTGCATCGAGTTTCGGAGGTCATCACTGGCTCTATTGTTACATTCCAAACCGATTCTTATATTCAGGATGTGCCCGGGAGCGAAGAGAGCCGCGAACTCGAAACCGACCAACCGCGTCGGGAGCGCACTTACAATCCCATCACCATAATCCGTCGTGCGGCGGTGGACTTCGTGATCCGGCTGCTGACCAAGCCAGCGCGCAACTACAACCTCCACGTTCCCAACGACCTTGCCAATCTGAAGAAGTATGTGCGCAAGGGCGATGTCATCCTGGTCGAGGGCAACGAACGCATCAGCGAATGCATCAAGTACCTGACCCAGAGCTCATGGTCGCATTCGGTGCTGTATGTCGGCGACGAACCGCTCAAGCGCAATCCGAAGCGGCGCGCCGAGTTCATTGAGCAATACGGTGAAGATGCCGATTTTTTGGTCGTCGAGGCGCTGGTCGAATCGGGCGTGGTGCTGACGCCGCTGAGCAAGTATCGCGACTTCAACATCCGCGTATGCCGCCCCTACAACCTGTCGGGCGCCGATTTGCGCGAAGTCATCGATGAGGCGCTGCGCCACGTTGGCGATGTTTACGACATCAAGAATGTTATCGATCTGGCGCGCTACTTCTTCCCGGTGTCGCTGGTGCCGAGACGCTTTCGGCGTCAGGCGTTGCAGTTCGGCAGCGGCGAGCCGACGCGGGTGATTTGCTCCAGCCTGCTCGCCGAATGCTTCGATCGGGTGGGGTTCCCGATCATCCCGAAATTCGCGCAGCCGCCCGATCCCACCGCGATTCCGCCCCGGCGCATCATATGGCGAGTGAAGCCGCGTCCGGATGCGCACCCCTACGGCATCATGCGAAGGGTGTCGCCGAGCCTGGTGACGCCCCGCGATTTCGATTTGTCGCCGTATTTCGAAATTATCAAGTTCAATGTAATAGAGAATCTAAGATTTGATTATCGTAAGATTCTTTGGGCCGAAGATGAGCAGGTGCTTCCGGCCAGGAAACCTGCTTAAGCTAAGGAACCAGTGACACTTCGGCTCCCGGGGAGAACGACTTGAACGACGAACGAGAGAATTCGAACGATCGGCGCGAGATGCTGGAGAAGGCCATCGCGAAGATCCTTCATCGGCACTGCAACTTCGGCTGGGCCAACTACTACATCCCGAGCGAAAAATTCCCCAGCCTCATCGAGGAGCTGGTCGAGGTGCTCAGCCCCGGTGGCCAGATTGGCCACGGCGAGCTGGTCAATTTCCTGCTCGGAACGCAGCGTCTATCTTCGATTCAGGAACGCGCCGCGAAGCTGGAGGCGGAGTTCGCCATCTACAAACGGACCAACGAATAGCGCCGCACCCTGCCGCTCCAATCTTTCCCCCAAGCTTTCCTCCAATCTTTCCATAGAAGCCAAAAAAGTAGGCGGCCACCGTAGGGGGGATACAGTGACCGCCTTGCGAACAGGAACCAATCGGCTGGTCTGGCTCCCGTCCGCTATTTTGCGCCGCCAGCTTTCGCGGGGAGGGCTCGCTAGCGCGGACGGCGCTGAAGCACTCACGGACGCGCTTCAATTCATAAGACGCTGTATCGGCTCAATGGATTCATTCCGCGCCTTTGACAGTGAGCGGAGCCGTCGATTAGTTGAAGGTTTCGGTCGCGCGGCGGTCGGCGAGGAACAGGGTTGCGTATCGTTTGAGCAGATCCAGGATGCGCACATTCTCTTCGTCATTGCCGACGATCGAGCGCATCGACATTCCCTCCATCAGCGAGAAGATGAATGCGGGGATGAGGTCGAAGTCGGTGGTCAGCGGCGAGGGCCCGAAGATTTCCTTAAAGTAAACCTTTAGATCGCCCTGGAAGCGTTCGTTCATCGCGCGCAATGCCTCGCGCAATGCTTTGTCAGTCCGCGAGGCGACGATCAGCTCCAGCCATGCGTGGAAGACCGGTCCCTGGAACATGCTCCATAGCAAATCGACGGCGATGGGCCTGCGGTCCGTTTCGGCCGGAACATTCGCGAAAGCCTTGGCGAAGTCCTCCAGCCGCAGCCGAAAGACATGTTCGACCGAGGCGATCACGAGGTCTTCCTTGCGCGGATAATGATGCAATTGGGCGCCGCGGGAGACGTGGGCGCGCTTGGCTATTTCAGTTGTTGTAGTACCTGCGTAGCCGAGGCGCGCGAGGCAATCGACGGTGGCATCGAGGAGGCGGGCGCGCATTTTGGTGCTGCGCTCCTCCTGGGTCCGACGGCGAGGGACAGCGACGGCGAGGGAGGTTGCCATAGTGCTACTCAGAGTACGTACCGTCATACAAACAGTCAAGCCTGCTTGCTAATGATCTCTGAACAGGCTCATGTCTCGCTGCAATGTCTAACGCAGCACTGCCTTTTCCTCGGTAAGCTGACGCGCTTCCTCCGCCGCCTCGTGAACGAGTTTGCCGGGAAACCGATCATGCAGTGGGCTGAGGCGCGAGGCAAATGATACCGTCGCATGCGCCATCCGCGCGATGGCGCCGAACGGCGAGGGCACCAGATCGGCCGCATCATGGAACTCCGCCAGCGCCATGTCATCCCATCCGAGCAATCCCGAGATGAACAGGTAGATGGGAAGTGACGCGAAAAGACACACCAGTACGATCATCCACGAATTCGCCGTATGCCCCGGGCCCATCCACGCCCACCGCGCGAACGCATCGAGGATGAGGTAGTTCCCCAATGCCGCCAGCGCCGGGTTGACGAACGTCTGCCAGATGCTGAACACCGGCTTCACGACGTATTTGGCCATTGCCGGCCACGCAACCAGCGACTTCGCCAGCGACGAGAGCGTGAACGCGTAGAAGACCCCATAGAAGCCGAATCGGGAGATGAGCAACAGCGACAGGATGATGCGGCCCAAATGCTCGACGGCCACCGTGAGAGTGAAGAGCCCGGTTTTGCCAACGCCCTGAAAAACCTGGTCCGGCAGCCGCGTTGAAAAATCGAACACTCGCCAGATGTGCATCAGGCCCATCACCGCCGCCGCGCGCAGGAACTGCGGCGGGAGCAGTCCGGTGATGAAGATGTCCGAGAACGCGATGAACGCGCCGCCCAGCATCGTCGCGATCATGATTCCCCATCGCAGGCTCTGATCGAGGTAGCGCTGCGTCAGCCGCAGCATCCCACTCGAATAGCTCTCCGACACCGACGACATCAGCGTGACGAACATGTATGCGCCGGTTTCGATGTACGGGTACGTCAGCGTGAACGTCAGCAGCCAGATTTCGTTGAGCTCGAAGAAGTTGGGAATCATCGCGAGCATGATGACCGGCAGCAACGCCCAGCTCGCCGCCGAGAGCATGTTGCCGGCGGTCAGCTTGGCGCCGAACACCAGCGACTTCTTGATGGTGTCCTTGTCGAAGTGCGCGAGGAAAATCGTCACCAGCCGAAACCCCATGCCGTGGTAGAAGAACGAGCACAGCACGCCCATCACGATGTTGCTGACCATGCCGCCGAGCGCGAAGCCGAAAACCACCCCCATCCCTTCGCCGAACACCGGATGCATCAGGCCCCAATGCCGCATGTAAATCGCGGTGCCCATCTGGATCAGCGGCGTCAGCAGTAACGTAAGCACCACCAGCACCTTCGCCTATTCGAAGCGCTGCAGCGCGGGAAACAGGTTGGTGTATATCGCGGTGAAGCCGGGAAACTGACTCAGTGTGTGCAGGATGACGAACCAGGTGAGGAACGCGACCGCCGATTCCGGCATAAAAACCGCCGCCATGATTCCCAGCACCGTCACCGCGAGCACGCCGCCCAGCGCATGGAACCAGATGTAGAACTGCGCGTAGGTGATCGCGCGCTCGGGATCGCGCACCCGGTACTCGGCGAAATATTTCACCATCGCCTGCCCGGTCCCGAGGTCGAGCAGCGCGAAGAAAAATCCCATGAACTGCGTAACCGCGCCCCATGCGCCGCGCGCCTCCAGAAACGGATTCACATAGTTGCGCTCGATGTAAAAAGTGAACACGAAATTGAACGGGATCATCACCAGCAGCGAGAGCAGGTAGTTGTAGAAGAAGCCGCTGAGCGGGCGATGGAACCCGACCATCTCCCAGCGAGGATCGCCTCGATGCGCGAGGGTGCCGCTGCGGGATTCGTCCGCGGCGATCGGCAGCGCCGCCGCGCCGAGTGACGACGGTTGCGGCTCATGGGCGATCGGCCGGTAAAAATGACTGAGCGCCTCGGGATGCCGAATGCTGTAGCGCCGCACGAAGATCAGCGCGATCGCAAAGACGCTGAACAGCGACATGAAAATCGCCGCGAGGATGAGGATCTGCGAGCCATGCGGAACCGGCGCCGCACTCCATTTCCGGAACGGGACCGGCGCCTCTTGTGCCGAGGTGCGTGCGAGGTCATAGAGCATCCAGTTGAAGTAGGGCCAGCGCTGGAAATCGTAATTGCGCGCGCCCTCTACGCCCGCGAGCATCGCGGCATAGCTGCGCACGCGCTCGGCGAGGTTGCCCTCGGTCATCCAGACATTGAGCACGTAGATGGTGCCGCGGCCCAACTCGAGCTTCACCAGGATCGGCGTATGCGGATGGATATTATCCTTGTCGTTGGTCGCGACGATCACCTCGCCGCGATTGACGTTGAGGATCCATCGCTCGAACACCCGCACTGCCGATTTCCAGCTGATATTCTCCTTGAGTGGATCGTTGCGCGAGCCGAGATATTCCAGCACCGCGCCGAGCTTCTCCGCTTCCGCCGCATGATACGGGCCCTGCGCAGCCTCAACTGGATTGCCTTCTTCGATCGCATTGTTGGTGAGCGCCGCGAGCGAGGCGGCCGGAGTGTTCTTGCCGAGGATTACCATCAGGCCGTTGCCGCTGATGACGAATCCCTTGAGTTGATCCATCGCGGGGCCGGGCGGCGGCAGCGTGTCCTGATAAACCGCGACCTGCGCATTCGCGAGCGTATCGACGCGATGAATTGATGGATCGAGAATGAGCCGCTGGAGAATCAGATTGTCGCGGCCGCTATAAAAAAACTGAAGCGGCTGCTCACTCGATGCGAGCGCCGCTCCGGATGCGAGAGCGAGCAATATCGTCGCGAGAATCAGCCTCGCCAGATGCCGCCGGTCAATGCATGTTGAAACCGCCACAAACTGAAACCGATTGTCCTGTGGTGGCGCCGCTTAAGTCGCTCGCGAAAAACACCGCGAGCGCAGCGACCTCCTCCGGCTCGACCATCCTTTTTATCGCGCCCCCGGCAACCGCGCGAGCGTTGTAGTCATCCACCGACATTCCGAAACGGTCCGCGATCTTGCCGAGGCCGGTCTTGCTGATTGTCCATCGGGCCCTTGTAGGCCCCGGACATATGACGTTGCAGGTGATGCCGTATTCGCCACATTCGAGCGCCAGCGTCCTGCTCAAACCTATCACCCCGTGCTTTGCGGCGGCATACGCGCCCAGGCGCGCCACGCCTTGCAAACCCGCCACCGAGGCGATGTTCACGATGCGCCCGTAACGGCGCTCGACCATGTGGGGCAGCAGAGCCTTGGTGAAGTACCAGGTGCTGTTGAGGTTAAGGTCCAGGTTATCGAACCAGCACTTGTCATCCATTTCGAGCAGCGTGCGATGGTCGGCGACATCGCCACCGCCGGCGTTGTTGACCAGGATGTCGAGATGCCCGAAGTGTTTCAGCGCGCCCTCGACGACGGCGAGGCAGTCGGCCTTCTTGGTGACATCGGCGGTTTTGTAGAAGCATCGGCGGCCGAGATGTTCGACCTCGCGCGCGACATTGGCGAGGTCGCTTTCGGTGCGCGCGCAGATGGCGACCTCGGCGCCTTCGGTCGCATAGGCGAGCGCGATCGATCTCCCGATACCTTTTCCACCACCGGTGATTAACGCGATTTTGTTTTCAAGCCGCATCGCCATCTCCATCGGAAATTTTTGCAACTGGAATTCGTTTGGCCCCGATACTACAACGATTGGAGAATCTTTTCCTCGTAGGGGCGGTTCGCGAACCGCCCGCAACGATGTTGCGATTGCCGATGGTCTTTGCGGGCGTATCAGCGCGGCGGGTCGTTCGCGAACGACCCCTACCATGACCGAGAACGAAACAAGGAGACAACGATGGATGCGATCGAAGCGATCCTGAATCGCAAGGTGCAACGCACGTATGCGGCGAAGCCGGTCGAGGCCGATAAACTCACGAAGATCGTCGAGGCGGGACGCCATGCGATGAGCGCGCGCAACCTCCAGCCCTGGCAATTCATCGTGGTGCGCGATCGCGAACGCCTAAAAGCGATGGGCGCGGTATGCACCACCGGCCGCTTCGTCGCCGATGCGCCCTCCGCGGTCGTCATCCTCAAGGACACCGCCAATGCGCGATGGGCCGATGTCGATTGCGCGCAGGCGGTGCAGAACATGGCGACCGCAGGATGGGCTTTGGGCCTCGGCACCTGCTGGGTCGGCAACTTCGATGCGGCCAAGCTCGCCGAGATGCTCGCCATCCCCCAGGGATGGGCGGTGTTCACGATCCTGCCGTTCGGTTATGCCGATGAGAAGAATCCTCCGCAGGGCAAGCCGCTGAAGAAGCGCACCGAGATGGTGCATTACGAGCGGTACGGGCAGACCAAAGCGACCTGACTTATCGAAAGTAAGTCGGCAGAAGGAGCCGTTCCTTAAAAGCCTTGGATTTCCTCGATTAAGTGGGTTTGTTTTTGCGTTTTGCATATGCGATTAGGCCCTACAAACGACCAACGGCGCCCATTTTGGACGCCGCAGGATCGATTACAGCAGATCTCGGTATTCGCCGAATGCGGCGGTTAGAAATCTTTCGCGAGCGATGCTAGTGATGCATCCTTGCCGATGATCGACTCGCCCATTTTTGCGCTCCTCGATGCGGTGCCGCGATATCTGCAGCTGACCCGCTCGCAGTATTGGCCGCCGGACCGACTCGAGGCTTATCGGCGCGAGCGGCTTCATCGAACGCTCAAGGCCGCGATGAAGATTCCCTTCTATGCGAAGCGCTTCGGCACCTTGCCGTGGCCATCGGATTTGGGTCGTCTGCCGATTCTCAAGCGTCCGGAGATCGCGGAACTCAGTCTGTCAGTGCGCGGTCTCTATCCAGCCGACAGGAAATACCTCCACGTGCGATCGTCGGGGAGCAGCGGCCACGCCGTCGATATTCTGCTGGATCGGAGCCATCAGCGCGGGCGCAATGGAGCCCGCGCGCGCTACCTGGTCGAGAACGGATGGCTCCCGACCCATCGCACGGCATGGGCGCTGGGTCTGGTTGCGGAGCCGCGATCGCCGGATGGAGACTTAAGCCGCAGCCGGTACCTGATGCGCTCGCAATTTCTCTCGCATACCGAGGACTTCGCGGTGCAGATCGCGTGGCTGCGCAAAATGAATCCGCATTTCATCTACACACTGCCGTCCAATCTGGAGGCGCTGCTGTGGTTTCTCGCCACCGAGGATCCACGACTCCCGGCGCTGCGCAAAGTTTTCACCGGCGGCGAGGTGCTCGACGATTCCTTGCGCAAACGCACCCGTGACATCCTCGGGGTCGAGATCGTTGATAACTATGGGATGACCGAATTGTTTCCGGCGTGGCAATGTCCGGCGGGCAGCTACCACATCAACGCCGAACACGTGATCCTCGAACTGCTCGACGATGAAGGCCATCCGGTGAAGCCGGGCGAGCTGGGCAGGGTGGTGGCGACGACCCTGGAAAATTATCTGGCGCCGCTGATTCGTTACGACCTCAATGACTATGCACTCGCAGTCGAGGGCAACTGCTCATGTGGCCGCACCTTGCCGATTATCGGAAAGGTCGTTGGACGCTCGATGAATCTGTTTCGGCTCAGCAACGGCAAGATACTGCTGCCGTGGCGCCTATACGATCATCTCGAAGGACTGGACAAGGTGCGGCAAATGCAACTAGTCCAGCGCGCATTCGATCACTTCATCGTACGCATCGTGCGCGATGAGCCGCTTGCGCCGGAGGTGGAAGCCACGATCAAGAAGCGGATTGCCGAGAGCATTGGCGGCGCTGTCACCGTGGACCTCGAAAGGGTTAGCGCAATTCCTCGCACCAGGCGCGGCAAGTATATGGCGGCGTTGTGTGAGATAGCTCCCAATGAAGCGGGGCAGGGCGAAAGCTGATTCGGCGCAACTGTCAGTCGAGAGCGAAGCTGGCGCGGATGATCGCTTCGAGGTTATCGCATTGATGGTGCAGGTCGTATTGTTCCGCGTGCCGGAGAATCGCTCTGCGAACCGTCAATGGCTGGTCGGTTCCTTCCTCGCGTCGAATCGAGAATACGCCATCGTCACCGCATCTGATGGAAGGCAGATCCAGCGGGAACCTCAGACCGCGAGTCAGCTCCTGGAGGTGCGCTGCCTCGGAGGCCATCGCCTCGAACAGCTCCGCGCCGAGCGGCGAGAACTGCGCGAAACGTCGCAACTGGACAACCGAGATCGCGATCTGGATGGACGCGGTGAGCACCTGGTCGCTGACCGCCGCGCGCCGCAGTCCCGAAGTTTCGCCGCTGCGGTAAACCGCGTACCAGAATCGCCATACCGCAAGGAAGACATAGAGTCCATGAAAGATTCCATGGACGGGCCGCAGATCCTCGCGGAACGGCGAATAGTATTCGTTGCGGGTGACCAGGTTGTCTTCTTCCATCGCGAAGAACGCGCCGAGTTCCTCGACGAAGAAGAAGCGATTGTGATGAAACTCGTGGATGAAGTAATCCGCCATCGGGTAGGGATCGTTCGCGACCGACACCACGAAGGCGCCCGGCAAATCGGAATGGCTGATGTTGCTGTAGTCGGCGAGGCTCGAAGGCTTCAGCGCAATCACACGGACGATCTGCGCGAACTGCGCAAAGGTCGCGGGGCAGTGGCGATGGATCAGTTCCAGCGCCTGCGAGACGAGAGTGACATGCTCCGACTGATATGAAGGAGGCATCAGGCGCAGAGGCTCGCCTTCCTTCACTCCCGGCAAATTGAATGCTTCAGGCTGAAGCATCACGGAATAATCATCCGCGACGGCCACCGGAGATTCCCGAATCGTCAGAGACTCAATCGTCAGAGGCGCCAACGGGAGCCGTAGCTTTTTGCCGTCCCGCCGCGCCTCCAGATGACCACCCATCAATGCGTCGATAGAGAGCTTGCCATCACCCGCGATCACGATACGGCTGGCCGGTATCGCAAACGGCAAATCGACTTCGAGTGGAGTGAGGAAGCTTTGATCGGTACCGGTGACGATGCCGAGCGCGAGCACGAAGCGCTTGAAATCGTTCAGATGAAGCTTCAGCGCGGTTTTGGAATCGCTGGCGCCGCGCGCGCTGGAAACTGACTCCGCCAACGATGAAAGAGGCGCGGGAGCGAGGCAGTTGCCGACAAATTCGTAGGCGAGGCGCACCCAGAAGTATGCCGTCGGATCGCGCCATACCGTCGTAAACGCATCGGGGTCGGCCGCGGCCACGCGGCGATAGAGATCGAGGAATTCGGCTTCATCGCCAGCGAGAGGGCGATTGCGTTCGAGAGCCTGCGCGATCGCGATCAGTGCCGCCGCGGTTTTTTCGTAGCGGGTTTGGTACAGGCCCTGGTCGTGCCAAAGAATATCGGCCGCAGTCATAACGAATTGTTGGCGGTCGAATTTCGCTTCGAACTCAGCGGGAAGGCGAGGAACTTAGCTCCGCCGCGCCGCTCGCTTGCCTCCCACCGCGAGAAACCGCGCCGGCCAAGACGGAGACTGGGCGGTAAGTAAAAAGTCGCCTTCGAGGTCTTTGAGCATGGCGGCGATCTTGCTGATTTTCCTACTCGCGAGCTGGGACAAATCGAGACGCTGTGATTCTTTCGGCATGATTCTCTCGTGATTCTATGGCCGTTTGGGGGCGTTCTTGAGGCCCGAGGCAATGAAGCGCGCGCCCCATCGGCCCTTCGAGGACGGTTTTCCGGTGGCAGGTCGCTCAAGTTCCTCAGTCATCGAATGAACCAGAGGCTTTTTGTTAGTCGCGAGTTTCGATAAATCGACTTTGATCGATTTTTTCATGATGCTTTACCCGATTGGGGTGAACGATCTCAGTTCCGAGTCGGAGCTTTCTTTGGGCCTGCTGCGACGAAGCGCGTCCGCCATCGCGGAGGAGCGGGTTTGGCGCCGGCGGAGATGAATCGCGCAGGCCAGCGCAGATCCGCTGCGCGCTCTTCGGACGCAGACCCCTCCAGCTCAAGCGCCATCGACTCGACAAGTTCTTTCGAATCACCGGCGAGCTTGGTCAGATCGATGGTTGCAGATGGCTTTTTCATTTGCGCCTCCCTTTCGAATCGATGGCTGCGGTTGAATTGGCTTCAACCATTCAATGACTCTGCTCAGGTACAGGTTCAGCGTGAGTATGTCAAATGGCAAGTTTGAAAGGTAAGTTTTTCGTAGTGCCGCGGCCTCAATCGGGCAATATCCGGTGTGATAGCATCGGCAATCGCGCTGTGCTACCGCATCGCGGAGGAGTGAACGGACATCGCTATGACCACTGAGCAGACCATCAACGAAGCGGCAAAGAAGACTCGGCAGGAAAAGAAGCCCAAATTAGCGGCAGCCGAACAACCGGCGAAATCGGGCCCAAGGCCGTTCACGCTGGCGGTGGACATCGGCGGGACCGGAATCAAGGCCGAGAAGCTCGACGCGACCGGCCGCCCGATTACGGAGCGGACCAAAATCGCGACCCCGAACAACGCAACGCCCAAGAAAGTCACCAAGATAATCGAAGAGTTGGCCGGGCAGCATGGGGCATTCGACCGCGTGTCGGTAGGTTTCCCCGGGGTAGTCAAGGACGGCATCATCTACACGGCGGCTAACCTCGGCAAGGGGTGGAATGACTATCCATTGCAGAAGGAGCTCGCCAAAAGGCTTCGTAAGCCGGTAAGAACGGCCAATGATGCCGACGTGCAGGGCTTGGGATGCATCAGCGGGCACGGGATCGAGATGGTCATCACGCTTGGTACCGGCGTGGGGTCGGTAATCTTCGTGGATGGGCGGCGGATTCATATGGAGCTGGGGCATCATCCATTTCACAAGGGGAAAACATATGAGGATGAGCTGGGAAATCGCGCATTAGAGAAGAAAGGCAAGAAAAAATGGCAAAAGCTCGCGATGGAAGCTATTTCCGAACTGGATAAGACTTTCAACTACGACCGCCTCTACATCGGTGGCGGCAACGCCCGGCTACTCGATGGCAAGCTTCCACCGAATGTGAAACTGGTCAGCAACATGGAAGGGCTGCTAGGAGGCATCAAGCTGTGGGCGGGAACAACCGGGTGACTTAGTTGATGAGGCCCGACGATATCCGAAGTCGTCTCAGTCGATGAACGCCTAATAAAATGCGCTTCTAATCCGTATTGCTTGCGATACTACCATTCTTTACTTTCTCGCTCTCCAGCGCGATAATCCGCCCTTCAACCAATTTGAAAAGCCTCGTGCCCGAATAAAATAGTTAGTTTATGCTCCATGGGGGTGGACATAGCTATGCTTAGCGTCCGTTGTACCGCGCCTCGATCGGTGACCACTCTGATGCTGCTTTCTATCTCCATGGGCCTCGCCGTCGCCGGATGCGGTGGTGGTTCCAATGGTGGTTCCTCCTTCCATGCCGCAGCCACAGATCCCACTTCGACCAGCGTTATCGCCGTCGATTGCACCCGTCAGCGCGGTTATGTGCCCCTGCCCAATTTGAATTCCAGCCTGCATGGCCAGGTCGCGGTTCTCGATCTCGCGGTCGATCCCGACGCCAAAAATCCGCTGGTTAAAATCATCGATATCGGCATTACCGCTCTCCCGCGATCCGCAGCTGCGGATTTCAAATCGGGCACGGTCTACGTTCCGGCCGACAATGGAGCCACCACCGGAACCATGGTGCTGATTGACGAGTCTGACGATTCCGTGACCACGGTGCCGTTCCCCACCGGCAGTCGCCCGGCGGAAACCTCCGGCGTGGTGGCCGATCCCAACGGCACCGCACTGGTCTCGATGGAGGATGGCACCGACTGCCCCAGTGCGCTCGGAGGTTGCACCGGTCAAGCCGTTTTCAATCTCCACTCCCGCAGTTTCGCTCCGCTGATCCTGACCCTTTCCGCGGCGGATAGCTTCGCGGAAAACTCCTCCACCGGAACTTCGATCGGATCTTCCGACATCATCACTCCCCAACTTCTCGCGCTCGACCTTCCCGGCCAGCAATCCTGCATCCTGGACGACATCAACACCGATCAGCTCGACGCCGATCCGGACGGAATCGCGGTCGATCCGAGCACCAATATTTGGGTGGTGGGCAACTTCCAGTCGCCACTTGCCACTGTGATCAACCTCACGGGCGCGACGTTCGACAACGGTGGAAGTTTTAACTGCTTCCTGAATGAAGGTGGGGCGCTGCCAAACTCGGTGAACCAGGACACCGGCACCGGCGCAACGGGTATGCCGGGAGTGGCGATCAATGCCATCACGCATCAGGCCTTTTTGACGGCTCAGGGAGGCAATCAGATAGCTTTGCTTTCGCTGCCGACCCGTGCCGTCGGGCAGCTTTCAAGCTCGGGAGTCAGCGGCGTCAACGGCGTCGTTCCTAATGATCCAAATGGCAACCCATTTCTGCCGGCCAACTTTCCCTACGCGACAACGGTCGATAGTTGCCACAACCTTGGATACGTGGCGAGTGCGGATTACAGCTTCCTCGCCCAGATCAATCTGAAGACGTTCAAGAAAAGTCCTTCCTCGATCAATACCGCGCTCCCGGCTGGAAGCTGCGCGGGTGTTGCCACCACGTTCCAATGCGACAACGGCAACGGGGTTAAATTTTTCCCGGTGTCCGCGCCTTCCCCGGCCCCGGGGCCGCAGCCGCTGGCTCAGTTCAGCTCCGAAGCGTTTCGCGCGCATCTGGCGGCCAAACAAACCGGACTGACTCGCGGTCATCATTGAACCTGATGACGGCGGAAGGCTTCGCGAGGTGGTTCTCTATTTCGTAAATTTGTTCTTTCGAAGGGCGGGTAGTCATGAGTAAAATCAAATCAGTCCAGGCGGCCGCGACCGGTCTTCTTAACCGCGGGAAAAATCAACTCCGGCAGCTCTCTTCAGGCCGCGTCTGGCTCGGCCTGGTCATCGGGATGTCCCTGCTCGCGGTGCTGGCTTCCCTCTCGGGACTCGTTACCTCCGCGGCGCATTCCGCGAATCTGCGTCTCCTGGGTCAGCTGGGAAATCTTCCCGCGGCCTCGCCGGCAGCGACCCCGGGTGCGTTTCCGCCCTCATGTGAGATTCCTACCTCGGGAGTCATCAAACTCTCCAAGTGTACCGGGAAACCCTCGGACCGGGTCATCATTGGCGGTCCCATGGGGACCGGAGAGTGCAGGACCGAGGACGCGAGTACTTTCGCCAACGTCTATGTCGATCAGGCGGCGACCAATGTCGGCCACATCACCATCAATGCCGGCAGCTCACTCACGGTGTTCGATCGGACCGCACAATTGCCGATAAATCTGCAGACCGCAGGAATCGAGGTTTTCGGAACTCTTCAAATCGGCAGTCCAACCTGTCCGATCGGTACCATCAACCCTGCAACTCAAGTCACCCTGACCTTCAAGGGGAACAAGCCCGAGTGCGCCGCCAAGGGAGACTGCCCTGGATACACCAAGGGTATCGAAGTCGAAGCGAAAGGATCGCTGCGGCTGTTTGGCTCCAA
>VFSW01000574.1_pt1 | contig 54187 bp, 65 predicted proteins | sample 5358111 | NCBI WGS metagenome assembly VFSW01 (sample SAMN11554181, study PRJNA540505) | mine drainage metagenome | isolation source: sediment from site ElyBrook_90M | place: USA: Ely Copper Mine, Vershire, VT | collected 2017
AACGCCGCTTTCGGTCGTCCCATCGCCATAGGCACCTCCATTGTGCATCAGAGACACCTATTTTCCTTGCAATACTCATGCCACTTACTTATGGGACACTACACTAGCAGGTTGCGGAAAAACTCGATTTGAATCGAACGCAGTACCCCGAAACTCTCTTGTTTCCACAGCACAACCTGATAAGAAGAAGGTATGCGTGGACAAGACGAGCAGCAGTTGGATGTGTTCAGCTACGTAAGCCCAGAGCAGCGAGTACCGCACGATCACCCCTTGCGCCCTCTTCGTGTCATGACCGATGAGGCATTAAGAGAACTGCAACCACGATTCAACAAGCTGTACGCGAAGACCGGGCGCCCTTCGATCGCGCCGGAGAAGTTGTTGCGGGCGCTCCTGCTGCAAGCGTTGTACTCGGTGCGCAGCGAACGGCTGTTGATGGAACAGCTCGACTACAATCTGCTGTTCCGCTGGTTCGTGGGCTTGAACATGGACGACGCCATTTGGGATGTGACCGTGTTCACCAAAAACCGCGAGCTGCTGCTGGATGGGGACATTGCCGAAGCCTTCTTCCAAGCCGTACTGGAGCAGGCGCGGGAGCGGAGTCTGCTCTCGGACGAACACTTCACGGTGGATGGCACGCTACTGGAAGCGTGGGCGAGTGTGAAGAGTTATCAGCGCAAGGATGCCAAGAACACCGTTCCGCCGGACGATCCCGGCAATGCGACGGTAGATTTCCACGGGGAGAAGCGGTCGAACCAGACGCACGCATCGAAGACGGACCCGGATGCGAAGATGGCACGCAAAGGGAAGGGCAAGGAAGCCAAGCTGAGTTACAACGGGAATCTGCTGGTGGAGAACCGCAACGGACTGATCGTAAACACCGAGGTGTTTGAGGCCAACGGAACGGCGGAGCGCGATGCGGCACTGGTGATGCTGGAACAGATTCCGGGCGCAAAACAAGTAACTGTGGGCGGCGACAAGGGATATGACACGGCGGATTTCGTGGCCGAGTGCAGAAACTTAAAGGTCACGCCGCACGTGGCCCAGAACCTGGAGCGACCGGGTGGGAGTGCGATTGATGCTCGCACGACGCAGCACCCGGGATATGCCATCAGTCAGAGGAAAAGGAAACGCGTGGAAGAGTGTTTCGGATGGCTGAAGACGATCGCGCTGTTGCGGAAGGTTCGACATCGTGGAATCTTCAAGGTGGGATGGGTCTTCACCTTCGCGGCCGCGGCCTACAACTTAGTCCGTATGAGGAATCTGGCGATTCAAGCAACGTAAGCCGAGGTCGCTGTGTGCTCGCCCGGCCCGAAAATGAATCCGCAGGACACCAGCGGATGCAGACAAAAAACTTTCCGAATCACAAAATCACGGGGACTGGAGAGAATCTAAGTCGCAAAGTCCATTTTTCCGCAGCCTGCTAGGCGGTCCCAGATGCTCGTTGTTAGAAGTGGCCTCGAGCCGTCACCTGCCGACCCAGTGTTTTCTCAGAACACGTGCATGAAGTTTGTTTTAGACAGCCAGCGCCTGGGCCATTCGCTGGGGCTGGTCGCCTAAATCTTGTGCTTGTTTGATTCCTCTGCATCGCCAAGCAAAACAGTCGAAACCTTGCCAGCCAAGGCCTACGGTCGCGACGTGCTCCTATGGCAGTGTCCGTCACGAACCCAACCAAAATGGTGAGCATCACCACGATGACGCCAGCCATCAGCACTGCAAACAGGGTTGTCCAAAGTGTCGAGTTCATCGGGCTTCCGAGGTACAACTGCCTTAGTGCAAAGCGCTTTCCATTTTGGCCATCCCTGTGGTGCCGGCGATTTGTTGATGGCAATACAGTTAGTGTTTTTCTCGATCCCAAAAGCCCACATGGATTGGCCCATTTGAGGCTGGCATTGTTCTTTAACGTCCACCACTGGCTACATTCCTTCGAAGGTGAGCGGGAATCCAGAGCTGGCTGGAGGTAAAACTTGCGCGAGTCCCATGGTTTGCATCGAGTTGGGAATTCAGTCGAAGCTCGCGCCAGAAATGACAGTCGAGTGCACAAAGACTTTCGCGCTGGGTGGCCAGACTGATAGACCACGTGCTCGCCAGTAATCACGGATTGGCCGGTGCGAGCGCCACTGACAAGTGAAGAAGTGGTACTCAAAATACGTGCACCACATCTTCACCTTTGATTTCAATCCTGGTGATCCGCTGAGAATCGTCCTCCTGCTTCGTGAATACAATCGTTTGGTGCACTTTTTGGCGCATCGCCTCCAGACGGCAGCTTACTTCGCCAGGGAGCCCACGGGCTCAGGTTCTCCTTCAGCAATGTGAAATGGATGCGGTGATCGGATCCGACCACGCGATGTTGGACCAAGTACCGGCCTGGTGGCAGTGTGAAAGCGCCTATGTTCGTCGGCGCCTTCAAAGTGATTGCGCCCGTTTTGCCAACTTTGATCTTCTTTGCGCCATTGGCAGCTGCCGCACCGCTTACGGCGACTAGCACAAGAATGATTGCGATTGATAATGAGCGAATGGCCATCCTGACCTTCCTATTTGTCTGTTCAAAACGGACAGCGACATGCATCGACGGTCTAGATCGGTTTAGGGTTAGACAAGCCATCGAACATCCGTTCTCGTTGTATGCAGTCGCTGCCGTTCACTTTTGTTGCACACATTCAGGGGAATCCCGCCATCCGCTGATTTCCGCGCGAAACGAGCTACTCTCTGCTATCGCAGTTTCGTCACGTTCGCAATTCCAGTCGCCTGGCCCGTCTCGGGTCTTGCTGAGATCGTAGCAAACAACAACACCGCCTCGTTCGAAGCCGATTCCCGGTTCATCGTGAACAGCCAGAAATTCTCAAAACGATCTTGCCGGCATCTGGTCTGGAACAGACCTTGTGATTTGTGCTCGGCGATCACCCAGCCCACCACGATCTGATAGGAGAGCGACTCTCGGTATCCTAATCGAGTGTCGCGATCAAATTGAAATTGAGGCCGGGGAGTGTTCGTGGCTGTGAGCGAATAGCCAGGGAGTGTGTGAAACGTCTCGGACTCGTTCCCGCCTGCTTGCGCACCGAGTACGACTGGACGTTGACTTGCCGGAAGTTGCTCTATGGCCCTCAAGGTAAGAATGGAAGCCGCTTTGTGTTCCCCGTGGGTCTCGTCTGCCGGCAGCAATACGAAAACGAAGTCGTAGTGGCCTTTGCGCAAGCGCTGCTGAATATTCGCCAATACTCTTTCGGTATGCCAGGTTCGGTTGAGGACCTCGTCCGCATCAATCGTGAAATGGTCATTCTTTTCGTTTAGAAACCATTGATGTCGAATGCCGAGAATTCTGCCGGCCCGGCGCGCTTCCTCTCTACGGATCCGAGGCAAGCGCGCCCTGCCGACAGATTCGTCCGTGAGATTGACACCATAATAGCGGTCGGCGAGAGAAGAATAGTGATATCCCGCCTCGCCATTGGTGATAATCAGTTGGTCGACGCTTCCCGAGAGTTCCTTGGTGATCCGGTACACCGTACCTGCCATTTCGTATTCGTCATCGGGATGGGCGACCACCAGCAGCACGCGGACTCCTGCTTTGGCCTGCTTCGGAGATGAGCCGGCATTCCGCGCCGTGGCTGTGCCACTGGCTAGTGCAGCTACAAAGAATAAGAAAAAAACAAATCGCTTCATCGAAAGTGAATTGTGCACGGGTCTTGCCACTCGTGTGTCGCCCTTACGAATAACGGGATCTGGCCTGTAGGCAAAGACTTGGACTCTAAGTGTGAGTTGCAGAGGAACAGTTGATTGCGGATGGCAGTCCCCGTTTAAGGCATAACTTGGCTGATATGGGACATAGCACGCGGCACACACGAAGCCCCTCCGGGCACCCAACGCCAGTCGTCATACGGGACATGAAATTGCGCTTGCCGCCGTATCCCAGGACCGGTCAGACACTTGGCTCTGGTTGCGCGCGACCCGCGCCTCGTGAAACACCTGTCGTGAATCCCTGATCTTGCTTCTTACTGCTTCTGGACACACGGGGGAGCCGTCCAACGCGAGAGCCAACGTCGTTTTGGTGACGGGGTCATCGAACAAAACCAAGTCTGGCATCCCTCTTTCTGGAGAACCATACTGTATGCCTCGATATGTTCCACCACCTTGTTTGACAGACTCGTGAGCCGATCCGTGCGCGGACAACTGCAGAAAGATTTGATTGATCTTTGTATCGAGGACACGGGCCAAGATTCGAATTCCGGCAGTCCCCGTGGCGACAGCTAGGCGAGTGTAACAGGAAGCCGCAACCATCGAATGAGTCCCATCTTCTAAAACGGACAAACAAAAAGGCACTAACAGCCCAGCATCGCGGTCAGTCGAGAGAGCCTGACAGGCGTACGATGCACTCCATACCACCAAAACAGTGTGTCTTTGGCGCCGCGGCACTCCGCTATTCCCTGGGTCCTCAGGAAACAAGGCTTCGGAGACGATTTGGAATTTGTAGTGCCGGAGAATGCTGCGTACCGCTCCTAGGCATAGGTCAAAGCCAAGTGGACTCTGAACGCGGCAGATTGGATGTTGGCTAGGGTAGACCATATAGAGGTTTTTGCCTTTCCTGGCCATGCCAGGAGCACGTTCGATGCCACCTCGACGGTCCGCCAGGACTTCCCCAACGTCCAGAAATATCAGCATCTAGCACTCTGGACCAACGCACCTAGCCGGACAAGGCCGGCACGTTACTGCCTCATTTGCGGCACGAAGTGGAGCAAAGGGAGACCGATGGCGGATCGAGAAAATGTCGGCGGTAGGGGTCGAAGCGACGGAAGGGACTAAAGAGATTCACCCCGGAGTTTGCCCGTACCGGATGGCCCACATGCTAACCCAAAGAAAGCAGCCCACGGGAACTTGAATCACGTCCAGTAGCGATTCCGAGGTGGACGGATTTTGCGCGGACCTGCTAGTAGCAGTGGTCCCGCGTTTGCGGCCATGGCTCCGCCGCAGGCTAGCGTGCTTTTTATGGCAATCTCCTCGTGCCCACAGCTTGGCGCGTCTGTTCCAAGGCGGTCATATAAGTGGCGAGGGCTTGGCGGTACGAAAGTTGGTTGGCGCGGTAGGTTCGTTCGGCATCGAGGAAGTCGAGCAGGCTGGTGGCGCCGCGGCGATAAGCGTACTCGCTGATGTCGAGTGACTTCTTGGCCTCATCGGCATAACCGCCACGGTAGAACTGCACGATCTGATCGCTTGTGTGCATGGCCGCATAGGCGTTCACAACATCGGTTAACACCTGCTGCCCCGCCTCGGTAGCCAACTCCTGCGACTGGGTTATCGTGTAGCGTGTGCGCGCGACTTCTCCTTGGTTACGATTGAAGATTGGGAGTTCGATGCTCAACCCAAAGTTGAGAGTGTGTTCACCAGCCGCATGACTCCATCCGAGCTGTGGCGTCACGTCAGGCTTGCCGTTCGCCTTGGCCAACCGGTACTGACTCTGAGTGCCAACAACACTCTGCTGGGCCGCTCGAAGATCCGGCCGCGAGCGCAGTGCTAGCGCCTTCAGGTCGTCGAGTCCGGTGCGCACCGGAAGGTACTCCAATTGCCCCTCGACATCGAACTGGTCCGGCACCGACTCGAATCCTACCAATTGCCGCAAGGCCGCCAGCGCCTGGATCTTTGCCAGTTGGGCCGTGGACACGTCGGTCTGAAACTGCAGCAGCTGCAGCTTGATCTTCAGGTAATCGCCTTCGCTGATGTCGCCCGCCTTGTAGCGCGCTGCACCAATATCAACCGTGTCCTGAAAGCTTTTTAGGTCCTGCTGCGCGAAATCAAAGGTGGATTCAGCCAGGAGAACGTTGATGAACTGGGAAGCGACTTCAAACGTCAGGCTACGCTCGTTATCGGCGACGAGGGAACGCGTTACAGACGACTGATCCCTGGCGGCAGTCAGGCGGGCTTGTCTCTTATGCCATAGCTCAATTGTATAGGCCAGGTTGGCGTCTCCTTCTTGGGGTAGGGGAAGTTGAGAGGCCGGGACGCCAAAGAAAGAGGGGCTGAAAACGGGAACGAAAAGGTAATCCCCGGACAGAACCGGATTCGGACGCAGGTCTGCCGTAACTTCTTGTGCCTCGCTCTGCTGGATGGTGGTGCGCGCCGCCCGCAGCGCATGGTTATGCTGCAAAGCCAAGCCGATAGCCTGATCCAGATTGATCCAGACTACTGGCGCAGATTGCTGCGCTTCGGCGCAGTTTATGGCTAGACTCAAGCCCATAACCAGGATGGCAGCGAGTCTCATTGGGAATCCTGCTGTCACCTCAGCCGTGGTGAATACCACGATCGAGTTCTTCCGTTGTCCTTGCATGGTTTTCCTCTCTCTAACCGCACTCCGTGGAGGTTAAGTTGGCCCCCCTGGACTGAGACGCAGAGTAGCGGGTATCGCCCTTCGCTGAAAAATCATTGTAACGGCGAGGTGTCTTCGATTGCATTCTCGAATCCGTTTTCGACTGCGGATTTCTCCTTACCCTGCACGCTGTCTGCTGCCGGCTCCAGGCCACGCCTCATGAGCTCAACTTCATCCGTTTGATTCACCACTCCACACTCAGAGCATCTCGGCTGTGGACCGCCGGGTGATTTGACACGCCGAGCGGTCGTGCACTTTCTGCGCACACTCGGCGAAAAAATCCGAATTGGTCGGGCGCCTAATCGGAACCGCGACGATATCTCTACAACGGCGAGACCAAATCTTGCAGAATTTTGTTGGCGGTTTGGATGACAGTTCCAGTAGAGGGGGTCGTTATGGCTTTGACAACTTCCATCGACAATGTTTTTGCAATTGACAGAACTGGTTTTGGAGCAACTGAATTTCGAGGGATCGAGATCTTTCTACCAGGTGGCAAAAATTCAGAATGTCCGATTGGCTAGCTTTGGCGAGGCAACTCCGAGCTCGCTTCAGCCCTTCGTCGTCCTGTCGGATCATTTGCTTCAGGAACCTGCTTTCGAATTTCGCTCCCTCCAGAGATGACTGTGGTCCTGGAGCCTGGCGCGCAGCAGGACTCTTCTCCCCATATAGAACAAGCGAATACGTCGCGATCTCGATTTCAGTTTCTCTTTCATGAACAGCTTCGTTGCACAGCGTCGCCAGTTCGGGACGAACATGCTTTTCAACACACGGGTGCAGCTTCGCCAGGCCTGTCGTGGCGTCCTCGACCTTCCACAGGAGAAAGGCCCGCTCAACATCCAGACCTGAGACGACTGGGGCATCTGGCTTAGAGCGTTGCGCGTCGCACTCTGGCGACAACAAAGCCAAAACCAGCAGAAAGCAACCTGCCCGTCGATGGACTGCGATCGATATATTCCCTCCCGGCGGCGAGGTGCAGACGTTTTACACTCGTGGTGGTAAAGCCTCGCCAGCAGTTGCTTGCATCACGCTTCCACCGTTTCGAAACGCCGACAGATCTAAGGCTTAGATTCCCGTTCGCGCAATATTGCGTGCCTTGTGCCGGCTGACCTGATCCGGCCAGGATTAGGGTTGAAGTGCCGCTCAGCTTCGTGCTGCCCACGGGCGCGCGGGTTCGTAGTACGTCTTCCGGTCGCCACCGTGTGATGCTGTGAAAGCTCATCGATGGCCTGGTGCACTGTGGTTTGCTTTCTGCTTTCCAGACCGCGGCTGGACCTCCCTTATGGATATCATTTGATGCCCACTATAGCGGCTATCTTTCGGTGCAGGTTCTGCCATTCCTTTAGCTGCTTCTCGACCGTTCTACCGTACCTGGTTAACACTTTCGACTGCGGCGTCGGCATCTGCAATTCAAGATCGATGCCTTGCAGTTTTGCCGTGGTTTCGGCATGAAGCAGTTCAAGCTTGGCAATCCAATCTTTGGATGCATCCCACTGCTGCCCATTCAAGCTTCTTATGAAGATGTCGTGGTCCTCTACCATTCGATCCAGTGCGACCCGAATCTCCCTCAGGTGCCGCTGGATTTGGTCTTGATTCCAGCGGCCACGCTTTACGTTGCCCACGAACTCCTCCATGTGTTGCTTGGCAAAATCTCCGGTGACGAGACACTGACGATATAGAGTGAGTTGCTCTAGTCTCGCCGTTGTTAGGTCCGCTACCGGCTGTTTTTCAGAGGTTTGAGACTCTGCAGTTGCATAGGCTCTTGCGGTCCGCAACTCGCGAGAATACGCAGGCGGAAGTTGCGTAAGACCGATCAGGAGAGCTGCGGTTAAGAATAGCGTCTTATTTTGCATAACAATCCTTTGCCAGCTCCGAGCCGCGGTGTAGAGCCAGGCTTGACATTTCGTCACTCACGGCAGACTTAGCCCAGTGGCAAGGCCCCCAGCGTCGACGCCTGGCCGAAAAACCAGGCGTCGCAGACACTGAGGTGCGGGCGCGCTAGAAAACGTGAGCGACGTTCTCGCCCGCAACTTCGATTCGCGTGACCGTGCGCATCCCGGAGGAATTGTCGATGAAGACAGCCGTCTGCTTGACCTTCTGATTCAGCGGTTCTACTGTGCACTTCATCTCCTTGCTGGTCGTCGGCCCCATCTGCATCGGCATCGTCATCGAAGAACCGGCGTGCTGCATTTCCTTTGCACCGACGAACTTGATGAAGTGGTCCTCTCCCGAGACTCGGTGCTGGACAACATAGTTCCCGGCCGGCAGAGTGATGTCGCCAACCTGGGTTGGCTCTTGGAAAACGATATCGCCCTTCTTGCCAACCTTGATTACCTGCTGATCTGCTGCGGCGGCGATGGTGATGCCCGACATCACGATCGCCGCCACCATGACTGCCGTGCTTAATAGCAACCAACGGTTTTTCATGTGGTAACGCTTCTCCTATATTTTGAACTTTTACTGCCTCGTTCCTTACAAGACATTGCACGGTGTGGGCCAGGAGGCGTCGGTATTGCCTGTCCAGTCGTAACATCTTTGCCCATAGGCAGTTGCGAGATGTGCGGCTGGATGGATGGGCGCCGCAGTGCGATCGAGCTTGGCTGATTTCAGGCGGTGTTAGCTGATATGAGGCAGTCAGACACGGCCGAATGAAGAGCTGGAGCCAATGAACTCCGGTCGCAGAAAATCGAAGTTGGGGCTTTCGGTTCAGCGTTTCGCGACTAATCTAGGGAAAGCTCAAACACCAAGATTCTGAGTAGATCAGCCTGAATTGCTAGTCACGCGGAATGGGTAACGCGATTTCTGCTGGGCAGATGGGGCAAGGCCAAGCAGCGCGGGCAAGAACAGTCGAAATCCGAGCGATCAGGGCGCGCACAGTGGCCACACTCAGAACAGACGAACCCTCCGTCCTTCTGCTTTGCCATCGGCCTGAAATCGTGCGCTAAAACACAGTATGGGCAGCGAATGACCCTATCCATATCCGCACCACCTACCACCGCAATAGCATTCGAGGGGCCAACAATCAAAGCTACGAAGTGCCGTTGCTATGGCCCGACTTCAGTTCCATCTATGGTACCGTGAGGCGGAATGCCGTTGCTGGGTTCAGGTTTGCTATCGCCTTCGTACCCAGAGTGCAGGTCCCCGCATTCGCGTCCGTTGGGCTGGCCTGCGATCCTGTTGGTGGGGCAGACTGGAGAAACTGCAGCTTCCTTGTGAGCCATGGGCCCGCGGATTTTGTTGTTTCAGGCATGCGGATTCGCCGCCAACTCCAAAGGTTGTGGGCATAGAGAGCGATACAGAAGATATTCGCAGGGAGGAAGCCGAATTGAGCGGTTCGCATACCAATGATGCAAATGATTACGCTGTTCAGTGCTGCCACCACCCAGCCTTGCCAAAGCTTTCTTCCCACCAATAGGGTGGAAATCACAGTCAAGAGACAGGATAAGGAATCGAGTCGCAGCAGACTGCTCGCCAGGGCACTCAACATTCTTCTGCCTTGTGCGCTTCGATCATTAAAAACACGTCCAGGTAGCCGCAAGTAACGAGATCGACAGTAAAACCGGCCGTCTGAACGGCGGCGACGGTATCCCGGTTGATCACTGATCCGAGAAAACGCATGAAAGGACTTAACAGATCAAGTTCAGGTCCTAGTAGAAAATTGCGGCTTCGCACGTGCTCGAACATCAGCAGCTTGCCACCCGGTTTCAGTACGCGGAGCATCTGCTTGAGCGCGGCGACCGGATCAGGAACGCTACAGAGGGTAGACGCCGTTGCAATCGAATCAAAAGAGGCATCGGCGAACGGCAACAGCTGGAGATCCGCATGTTGTACGGAAATGGCTCCCCGGCATGATCGAGCTCGTCCTTGAGCTCGCATCAGCTTCCCTCGGTCGATGTCGATCGCCACGATCTCGGTTTCGGACGGCAGGTTACGAAAATTCAGGCCAGTCCCTGCGGCAACGAAAAGAGTTTTGCCCCGGATCTTCGAAAAAAGACTCTTCTGTAGTGAACCTCGGCGACGGCTCCCTGCGTACTCGATGGAATCGTAGAGCCACCAAGGCAGCGCTAAAGACGTCTTGGCAACGGGAACAACTCGAAAGTTTGCAGGAACTGGCAACACTGGCTGAACGCGCCCTTCGAAGAATGCGTTCCAGACCGCAAACAGGGTGAACGTTGACGCCCCCAGGACACTGCCGATGAGAATCCCGTGAGACCCCATCCCCGCCGGCACAAGCGGCAGCACCATGGCAAAGAGTCCTACAAAACTGCCCGGGATCATCACTTCCATCGAGCCTGCGGCACCGCCTAACACAACGCACAGCAACATCTGCGCCGCCATGATTAGGATCGTCTCGCCGATCGCTGCGAACAGGCCCTTGGACAGAAGAGGAGACAACCAGTCGTGCATGAGAACCGCGGAGATCCCCAAAGATACTCCGACAGATAGATCCGCTACGAAGAAGGCTATTTTCGGAGCGCCTTGCCAAAGTGCATCCTGAAACTGGTACCGCCGCAAGCGGCCCAACGAGGACGACCGTAGGTCGATGGTCGTCGTTTCCTGAGACCAAAGGTTGTTAGCCATGGATTAGAAATGATTTGTCCTAGACACTAATTAGGAGCAATTATGGCGCCACGCCCTCGGATCGCTTTCACCAGTGGTCAGGGACGCAAGGGTTGACCTATAGTTTCGGGAAAGAGGCCTATTCGGGGACTCCCCGGCTGTGCTAGGAAACGGTCCAATCGCCGGGACTACAGTCTGTCGGGGACTTGAGATAACGGCAATGCCGTGGCGAAAAAATCTTCAGGCGGTTTCTGCGCGGTTTGTGATACGCAGAACTCGGCGGACTACCGAAGACAATCTTGACTCCGACGCCGACAATGGAATCCGCCACCGCGAAGTCTTGGGCACATCGAAGGCGCATTCACGAGTTTGCCGGCTATCGTAGGGAGCCGATCTTCGCACGGATGTCACCCAGGCCCATGCCAGTCCGGCTGAGTGCGAACAAGCCGACGACCCAGAGTGGCGCAGTGAGGATGAAGAAATCGATGATCGAAAAGGCTGCGGCAGCGGTCTTCTCCACGCCAAATAGCCCAAGCGCCAAGACGGTGAAGAATTGGCAGCTGCCAACGTTGGCCGGAGCGTTGGGAATGGCAGTGCCAAGACGAACAATCAGCACTACCACAGCTCCAGCCAGAACGCCAAGCTTCAGACCGAAGGCCAGCATGATGAACCAGATCGCGAGTGCCTGGCAGGCCAGCATCGCGGCCGACAGCGCCACTGCAAAGTAAAGACTGCGCGACACCGCGATTTCACACAATCCGCGCGCCAAGCGAGACACACGAGACACAATCGATGACAATGTGGTCGGGGCATCCCATTTTTGAGCCTGTTCGCCGGGGCCGCGTTCGAGCTCGCGCTTCTTTCGCAAGACAATGCAGACGAAAACAATGGTGGCCATGAGAACGGCGGCTCCCAGCAGATCCGCCGCCTTTACCAGATTGTTCGGGAGAGGCACGAACATGGCCGCCAATACCATACCCGCCACGAGCCACAATGCATCAAGGAAACGTTCCACAATCATAGATGGCACCACCGCTCCAACGCCCGAGCCGAGCCAGCGCGAGACCAGGAATGCCCGCACTACTTCCCCGAAACGCAAAGGCACGACTTCATTCGTAAACAACCCGGCATAGATGGCCTGGGTGGCGCGAAGCGGACGCAGGCGGCCCACCGGCGTAAGCAGCAACCTCCAGCGCACGCCCTGTAGAACATAGGTGAGCACGTCGAAGAACACCGACGCTGCTATCAACCACCAGTTCGTGATGCTCATGACCGAGAGCAACTGACGCGGCCGAATATCGTAAAACACCCACACCAGGCCGGCAAACGCGAGCAAGTACCCGATAGCACGTTTAACCCGCAAGCCCTGAAACTGCGGTTCGGGCAAAGCAATGGCGTGGGCGTTCATCGACGCTGCTCCGCTACCCATTCGAGAGCGTCGGGGAGCGTGCGGAAAAACTCGCCAGTGGCTCCTCCGTACTTGTGGTCGCGCGCCTCGATCACGACCATGCGCTTCGGATCACGAGCGGCTGAAAACAGTTTGCGCGTGGCGTTATTTGCCCCTTCGGAGCGGCTGCCTCAAGCGCTGACGGACGCAGCCAGAAGCATGCTCCCTGGAGATTCTGCATTTGCGGTTGAGAAAAACCTGCATGCTGTCCCCGAGATTTGGGAACGAGCAAGCCTGGAGGCCTTGGTCTCATTTGCGACACCACTTGGCCGATATCAGACAGAGCACTCACCGCTAAGGGGCCGGAACGGACCCGTCACCGAACTGCTCGCCTCCCGGAGGGGCCGGTAACACGCGTCGCCCAAAGTCTGTCATCCACTCCTACTTCAGCCGGAAAATAGAGTTGGCACGAGCGAATCTGCGGAGGGTGATTGATTTTCCGCCATCTTTCTAAAGAGGAAAGCCTTTGGCATGCGAGGTGCAATGAACGAAAGGTTATGGCAGCAATCAGCAAAGTGTCATCAGGGTGTCTTCTCCGGGGCGGTTGGTACTGCGCGTTGTTGTTTGCTGTAACGCTGATGGCGGGCAAAACGACTGCTACGGCGCATAATCTCGTAGCATCTGGCGATGGTACGATCAAAAATCTCGCAATAGTGAAGCATATCCTGGTCGCACCACAGGACACATCGCTGAGAATCGACTGGGAACAGGCTCCGGAGACGCAGAACGATGGGATTTATGGTTCGGTTGTCGTCATGACCTCTGAATGCTCCTCAACAGGATCTGACGTTGAGGGTCATCGCTGTGAATGAATATGGGAAGGCTTTTGTGCTCGGATACCAGCGTATTCGGTCTGAGCACGAGCTTAGGGATTTTTTGGTTCCCGCCTGCCCGGGCGAATACATTGTGCACGAAGACGCTATTGTGGAAGTCTCCTCTTCCCGGACCGTCTATCGTGCCCACCGTCATGGGCCGCAGTTACGTGTAGAGGAAACTGAGCAGCCAAGTGCGTGGTAGGGAGAAGCATCTCCAGATTTTGGATTACTCCTGAGGTGTATTTCAAATGAACGATGTTTACACGGATCCTGTTTGCGGAATGATCGTTTCAGCGGAAACTGGGCTGTCCGTTTCCTACGACAGCCGAACGATCTATTTTTGTTCTGAGTATTGCCGGAGAAAATTTCAGGAACATCCCAACCGTTATCTGGCGGCCATAGTCACGCCTGCTCATGAGGAAGCGAAGGGAAACAGACGCATTGCGTACTTTTCCATGGAGGTCGCCGTTGATCCCCGGATTCCAACTTACTCCGGTGGACTTGGTGTTTTAGCTGGCGACACCCTGAGATCCTGCGCTGATCTCAAAGTCCCCACAGTCGGAGTTACTCTTCTTTCCCGCAAGGGCTATTTTGAACAAGTTCTGGATGACCGCGGTCGCCAGCAAGAAAGGCCTGTGCAGTTTGCTCCTGAACAGGCCCTTCAGCCCCTGGAAGCGAGGGTGCAAGTCCAGATCGCGGGCCGCACGGTCGCCGTGCGCGGTTGGCAATACAACATCCTCGGACAGAGCGGCTCTACCGTGCCCTTGATTCTGCTGGACGCCGATCTTGAAGGCAACAGCGAATATGACCGCAGCTTGACCGATTTTCTGTACGGAGGCGATCAGGACTACAGGCTTGCGCAAGAAATCGTCCTGGGAATCGCGGGGATCCGAATGCTTCGTGCGCTGGGCTATAACGGAATCCAAAGATTCCATATGAATGAAGGACACGCCAGCTTTCTGGTCCTCGAACTGCTCAATTGGCTGGGTGGCCCCCAGCCCGCGGAATGGGACTTCGAAGGCGCCCGAAGCCGGGCAATCTTCACCACGCATACTCCAGTATCCGCAGGCCACGATCAGTTTGACTACGACTCCGTGCGGCGGATTCTTGGTACCCCAGTGCCTTTCGACGTGCTTCAGATGCTCGGGGGGCAGCCACGACTGAACATGAGCCTATTAGCTTTGAACCTCTGCCACTATGTAAACGGTGTGGCTAAGCGGCATGAAGAAGTATCTCGCGAGATGTTCCCGGGATACCCCATCCAGCATATTACGAACGGCGTGCACTCCTTGACTTGGACGTGCGACAGCTTCAAGCGAGTCTACGACCAGTACGTTCCCGACTGGCGCAATGATCCAGCCATGCTGCGGAAAGCGTTCATCATTCCGGATAACAAAATCTGGGAAGCGCACATGGAAGGCAAGACGGCGCTGCTTTCATTCATCCAGGAAAAAACCGGTCACTCTCTAAAGGCAGACGCTCTCACCCTCGGCTTTGCGAGGAGAGCAACGGCTTATAAACGTGCAGACCTGATTTTCAGAGACCTGCCGCGACTGCTTGAGATTGCCGCGAAGATCGGCCCTCTGCAGTTTGTTTTTGCCGGGAAGGCACATCCGAAGGATACCGGAGGCAAGGAATTGATCGAGCGCATCTCCGCCATTGCCCGCCAGGTGCAATCCCAGATTCCCATCGTTTACTTAGAGAACTATGACATGGAGATGGCCAAGCTGCTGGTTTCTGGAGTGGACTTGTGGCTCAATACCCCTCAACGGCCGCTAGAGGCATCCGGAACATCGGGAATGAAAGCTGCGCATAACGGTGTTCCCAGCTTCAGCACTCCAGACGGATGGTGGATTGAAGGCCAGATCGAAGGACTCACCGGGTGGTCGATTGGCTCTGAGGCTCAAGCAACCGATGATCAAGATGCCGACGATTTATACCGGAAGCTAAAGGACGTCATTATCCCCCTGTTCTACGGCAATCGGGAGAAATGGATCGATATCATGCGCCATTCCATTGCGCTGAACGGTTCCTTCTTCAATACTCATCGCATGGTTCAGCAGTATGTGACTAATGCCTATCTGCCATGAAACGAGGCCTGCCCGACCAACTCCCTGCGTTGTCCGGTGTTCCGCCCAGCGACGACCTCGATCTCCCGGCGGAACACTGGCACGCCGTGGAGGGGACTCCATCACCGCTGGGCGTAACTTGGGTCGAAGGGGAAGCAGCCTACAATTTCGCTTTGTATTCGGCATTCGCTACGCACGTTGCGCTCTTGCTTTACTCCGAACCAGACCTTTCGATTCCGACGTACGAATACATTCTCGATCCTCTCGCCAACAAAACAGGGCGCATTTGGCATTGCCGGATCAAAGCACACTCCATCCCGCAGGCCCGTTATTACGCCTATCGTGTCGATGGCCCAAGAAAAACCGTGGAAGGGCATCGTTTCGACAGCCAGAAGGTTCTTCTCGATCCGTACGCCAGGTGCGTGTGCTTTCCAACGGACTTCAGCCGACAGGCGGCGCGAGAGCCCGGGCCGAATGCCGGCAGGGCTCCACTCGGTCTTTTGACCCAGGAGCCCAGTTACGAATGGGGAGACGACAGCGTACCGTTTCACACGTCGGACTTGGTGATTTGCGAGCTCCACGTCAGGGGATTCAGCCGTCATGCGACGTCGGGGGTCACACCTGCCCGTCGTGGCACCTTTATGGGGATCGTGGAGAAGATTCCGTATTTGAAGGAATTGGGGATAACGGCGGTTGAACTCATGCCCGTGATCCAGCAGGATCCCCAGGAAGGCAGCTACTGGGGATACATGCCCCTCAGTTTCTTCTCGCCACATCATGAATACGCCACCGAAGGCAAGCCGTTGGACGCGCTCGAGGAATTCCACACCATGGTCAAAGCACTGCATTCTGCGGGCATCGAAGTCATCTTGGACGTCGTCTACAATCACACCGCGGAGGGAGATGAAAACGGTCCAACTTACAGTTATCGTGGCATTGATAACAGAACCTATTACCTGCTGCAGGAGGACCGCAACCGCTATCGAGATGACAGTGGGACTGGGAACACATTGAATTGTGCCCACCCCTATGTGCGCAAAATGGTTCTTGACAGTGTGCGTTTCTGGCGCGAGCAGATGCGCGTCGATGGTTTTCGCTTTGACTTGGCCTCGATCTTCACCAGAAATGAGGATGGAACGGTCAATCTCCACGATCCGCCGGTAATCGCGGAAATCACCAGTGCCCCAGAACTGGAAACGATCAGGCTCATTGCCGAAGCCTGGGATCCGGCAAGCTATCAATTGGGGAAATCTTTCCCGGGCATCTCATGGCTGCAATGGAACGGGCAGTTCCGCGATGACGTGCGGGCATTCGTGCGGGGCGATCCAGGCATGGTCCCCAAGCTTATGACCCGGCTTTATGGGAGCTGCGACCTCTTCCCTGACGATTTGCCGAACGCATACCGTCCCTATCAGAGCGTGAATTTTGTCACCTGCCACGACGGATTCTGTCTCTATGACCTCGTTTCATATGACCAAAAGCACAACGAGATCAATGGACACGACAATCGCGACGGCACGGACAACAACCTGAGCTGGAATTGCGGCTGGGAAGGAGATGATGACCTCCCGCCGCAGGTGCTGGACCTGCGGAAGCGCCAGATTAAGAATTTCTGCTGCTTGTTGTTGCTCTCGAACGGGACCCCTATGTTCTGTGCCGGTGACGAATTCATGAACACTCAGAAGGGCAACAATAACCCTTACAACCAAGACAATGAAATGTCCTGGCTCAATTGGGATCTGTTGAATCGTAACCAGGGCATCTTCCGATTCTTTAAGAGCATGATTGCTTTCCGCAAATCGCACGCCTCCATCGCACGCAGCCGCTACTGGCGGGATGATGTGCACTGGTACGGTCCAAGCGGTAAGCCCGATCTTACGTATGATTCGCGCACTCTGGCTTTTTGCTTGCGCGGCAGCTCCTACCACGACGTCGATCTCTACGTGATGATCAACGGAGGCAGGCAGGATCTGACGTTCACCGTTCAGGAAGGACAAGCCCACGAATGGCGCCGCGTGATCGACACCAGCAAGCCGAGCCCAGACGATTTCAGCGTGGACAATGATCGACCAAACCTCCGGACATACGAGTGTCTCCTCAAAGCGAGGTCAATCGTCGTTCTCGTCCGCGAAAGCAACTGATGGCGCGACGGAAACCCGGCTAGGACAGTTTTTGCAGTCCACCGGAATAGTGTTCTGCCGCTGCCGGGCCGCGCGGATCCTCTTTGAGAGGATTGAAGGACTGCACCCTCGCATCAATGTGCTTCTTCCTGAATGTTCGCTGCTGTGCCTTGATGGACATATCGAACCGCTGAGAAACTGCCTTGCTCCATTCATCAAGAAGCCCTGGCACCCTAGCAAAATCAGGCACAAAGACCGTCGGGTCGAATTTCGGAAGAGTATTCAAATTAACCTCAACACCGAGAGAGCCGCAGAATTGCTGGGCGGTTGTTGAAGCGCATGCAACAAGCACTCGCGAAGATCAAAAATCGCCACCAAGGCATTCAAAATCATGCCCTCTGGAACACCCCAACCTGTGACGGCATCGAACCCCAACCCCGCTTTGTAGCCTTTGCCCGGGTTCGGGATTGGATGTGTTGTTGCCGATCGTAATGTCGCGCGGCGAGGCTTTGCCGACAGGCTGGCCGTTGCCGCCTTTCTGATACAACAGCGGGGTCAAGAATCGCTGCTGCTTGGCGGCTGGGAGTTTGGCGTTGACTCGGGCAATGAGTGCGGGCCAGAGGGTCGGTCATCGACGGCCGAGACCGCACCGCCGACCAACTAGGATCGTCTTCGGCCAATCCCCAACTGCTCGAGAGCGCAACCGACTTCGCCTTGATTACTTGGTTGAGGAGGTCGCCCCACGAAAGGAAAATCGAGAACTGGTGTACAAGGCCGGGCAATCTGTTGCCTCCCACAGTTGTCACCGGCGATCCTCCTTCCAGAATTAGCGCGTTCCGATCCCAGCCTTTGGCTGGTTCAGCCTTGAATTCCCATTTCCGATTCGATCTCGCGGTGCTGTTTTTGCCACTTCCTCAGAGTTTTCTCCACTTCCTTGGCATGGTCAGCCAGACGCTTGGTGTCCGGCGGAGTCTGGGCAAGATCACGATCCATTCTTTCGAATCGCGAAGCGAGTTCTGACCAGACTTTGTCCATTTTCCGCAGGCGGTCTTTCAAGGCTGCCTGCTGGTCGGCATTCAGACTCCCCACGAAAGCTTGGTGATCACCTTGCATGGCCTGAAGCAACGTTGCACTCCATTGCTGATGGACTCCTTCCAACTCAGTCTGCGACAGGTTTCGAGGATTCTTCACGCTTGTGGCCAGCGTACGGAGACGATCCGACAATTCTGAACAGGCGCGCAGCTGAGTGCGCTGTTCATCCGTAGCTTGGATCTTCATTTTTTCCTGAAGGTCGATCGCGGCACGCCCGAAAACACCTCCGCTGTGATGAGATCCACGTTGCGCCAGCGCTAGAGACGAAACACTAGCCAATGACACGAGCGTCAGGAAGAATTTTGCTATTCTCATACGGTCCTCTCACGGTGCTTCTGTGATCGCCTTCTTTTCGCAGACACCCGCCAAGAGGGCACGTGATCTGCCACCAAAATCGCCCTGTCGAAAGCGGGGCTAAGGCGCGGAAATCAAGCGGGTTAGGATGCTCGGCTGAATTTCCGGTGCAGGCTCGTAGTAGAAGCGGTGCCCCATTTGAGGCTAGCTTGGTGCAAGATGAGGCCAAAGGTGTGGGATTGGTTGCTCTTTGGCGAGGAACTGGAGGAACACCAGGACGGTTGTGGTCCGTGCAAAGCCTTTCTTGCTAGTTTGGAACCACAATCCAGGGTTGTCGCGCGATTGCCGAATCAAGTCCCCGATCGCGCTATGGCGAGCAAACTGCGAAAGGAACTGCTGCAGCAGTATGAGAGCGCCCTATCCAAGACTACTGGCTAGCGCCGGAGCAAGTCCCTTCCTGCCTGGATTCGCTGGAGTTTCATTTCACCCGCAGCAAGGATGCGATTTCCCTTTCAAAGACCGAGATGTCAGTAGCGCCCATGTGTTTTGAATAGATACGGCCGTCGCGGTCGATCAGGAAAGCCATCGGCAATCCCAGAACTCCTCCGTAAAGCTCGCCAGTCGTGGCGTCGCCCATCACTACCGGATAGTTCATTTTGAAATGCTGGTAGAAGTCGCGGACAGGTTCCGGCCCATCGTCCATGGAAATGCCAACAATTTGTAGGCCATGATCTCGATACTTATTCTGCAATTCCACAAAATGCGGGATCTCTTCCCGGCAGGGAGCACACCAGGTTGCCCAGAAATCCAGCAGAACCAACTTGCCCCGGTAGTCCGAAAGATGTAGTTGCTGTCCGTTCAACTGAGGAAGGGAGAAATCGGGAGCGACACGGTGCTCGGTGATTGTGGCCGTGATGCCAGCCCGCTCGTGACGACGGGCGACAAAATAGAATCCCGCGACGACGGACATCGCCGCGATGGCGGTCAGAACTCTTTTCCCCAGTGTTGAGCGCAGAACCTACTCTCCTTTGGCAACTGGATAGCCCTTATTCACCCAATCTGCGCCGAAATTGTCAGCGATGTAGAGTACCTTGACGTTGGTGAAACCCATCGCGGTCAGGGCGTCGTCCGCTGGCTTGATGTTGGGACAATGGGTCCAGGGGCAGCAACCGCAGTAGATCACAATGAACGTGTTTCGCGGGATTGGTTGAACGCGCGTGCGCAGTTGCTGGAGGCCACTCTCACTGGAGGCGGGACCAATGTACTCCGACAAGGGAATATGCGCCTGCGCGTAGAGCACGTGCGAACCAACTTGAATCATCAGTGGCTGTTCAGGTTTGGAGTGAAGGATTTTGACCAGTTCGTCGGGGTTGATAAGGCGTGAGGTAGCAATCGCGCTAGCTTGATAACCGACCACGGCCGATGCCGAGACCAAGAGAATTGCCGCAACCGTGAGGGCGAACGTTCCATGCTGGCTCAGAAGTTTCATTTGGGTTCTCTATTATCTCACTGCGCGGCGAGCAAGTTAGAAAGAACCTTCCGCGACGGATTCGGACCACTCACCGCCGCAGTCTCGGCCACCAAGTCCGATAGGCGTGCGCTCGGCCAATCGAAAATCCAGAGTCGAATCTTGGACTTGAGACCGCTGAGGCAATGCCGCGCGGCAGAAAGTCGCCGCCAGATGCGTCAGGAGTGGCTGATTTCGGGCATTCACAGCCTCAAATGGTTCCATGATGGCTATGAGAGTTGCCGCCGATTACTGTGCTCGACAGACAGGCCAACGCATATGTGGCGCAGATCGGCGCTTCTTCGCTCCACCTCGAATTCAGCAAAGTATGGCCCGAGGATTGCTTCTTCATAAGCAAGTGCTAGTAACTAGAGAGCACTGAGACATAGGAGTGTGCAATGAGAATATTGAGAGTTCTTGCTCTAATCGCGTGGGCTACTGTATTCGCGCTCAGCATGGTGCCAACCGCAAAAGCATTCGACAAGAAAACCGTGGTCACATTCACTGAGGCAGTGGAACTTCCGGGGGGATTGGTCCTGCAGCCGGGGAAGTACACGCTGAGTGAATTGCCGAACAACAAGAAAGTTGTCCGGATCATGAACTCGGACCAAACTAGAATCTATGCGATGGTTTTAGCAAATCCGGTGCAGAGAGCGAGGGCTTCGGCCGGGGCGGTGGTCACTCTCCATGAAGCTTCCGTGGGCCAACCGAGGCCCCTGTGCGTCTGGTTCTATCCGGGCGAGACTACCGGATGGGAGTTCCATTACATGCCAGGCGTGTAAAGTCGTCACCCAGCTGACGGCCTTAGTTTGAAGAGCAACGACCAAGAAGGAACCTGACGCGCCGTTGTGCATCAGGTTCCCCGTGTTGACCAAGTTGTCAGCGCAGAGAAGCGCCTGTATGTACACCCTGTAAACGGCAAGTTGAGACCGGAACAAGTGCTCACTCAAGCCTGGGAATCTGATCGTCCTCGAGTTTGGGGAGATCTCGTTTTTTTCCACTATCGAAGGATGCAGCACAACGCAGATCGCAAGCCCGACGCAACCTTTTATCTCGGGCTGACGTGGCACACATTGCCCCAACATATAGCACGTTATCTTGCTATAGGATTGGATAAAACCCAGCAGGCCTAGCGACCGGAGCCGCGATCTCAATGATACGAATCAACTGGAACCCACTTCCGCATCTCGGTCCCGTGCCGATCAACTGGTATGGACTGAACTGGGTTCTGGCTTTTATTGTCGGTTTCATATTGGTCCGCCGATGGTCAGCTCAGTGGCCGCAACTCCGAACCAATCTGGAATCATTATTTCTCTGGATCGCCGCCGGCAGCGCGATCGGCGCCCGGCTCTACTACATAGTTCAGAACGAGCCGTGGGAGTACTTAGCGCACCCTCTTCGCATTCTTGCTGTCTGGGAAGGCGGACTCGCGTACTTTGGGGGCCTGTTTGGTGGAATCGTCGCAGCCTATGTGTGTACCCGCCACTATGGCTTCACATTTCTGAAGGTAGCGGACCTGTTCGCGCCGGCAATCGCAATTGGGTCCGCGATAGGGCGTATCAGTTGCTGGCTCGCGGGCATGGATTACGGAACTCCGACGAACCTGGCGTGGGGAACTGTCTACCTCAATCCAAACAGCTTCGCACCGGTCGATGGTATTCCCCGGCATCCCGCGCAGGTCTACGAGTTGATCGGTGATTTGCTCATCGCCTTTGCGCTCATACGGTGGCGACGTAAGCTGCCCGAAGGCCTTGTGTTCTGGTGGTACCTGGTGAGCTTCAGCGTGTTGCGCTTTCTTGTCTTCATCGTCCGCGGGAATGTTGGCCCGGTCTTATTCGGCTTGAAAAACGGCCAAGTCACTGCACTATTTCTATTGGCGGCGGCGCTGGCGGGGTTGCTGGCATCTCTGTCGCGTCGACCGGGGACTCGCACACAAACAAGCTAAGCTTGGCGTCGAGTGCGTCTGGCAGCCACTAATTTGCCTCTGCTGTTTCGTTGCATAGAGATACCCAGACACTCAATGCGGGACGCTGCGCGAAGGACTCTGGCCATAAAACAAAACCAGAACCAGAACCAGCACAACACTAGCTGTCTGTCGGTGGACTTTGCGCCGACAAATCCCCCTTTCCAGCGGTAAGGCTTGGCTTTGTGGGCTTTTCTTTTGTGCCGGACTCGTCATAAGCGTCTTGTATGCTCCACCCCGTTTACTGAGTCGGCCCCTCACAAGTCACCTGTAAGCTTGGGCTCTGAGGCTCCGACCGAGAGTCCTGCTCTTGTATCGCGGGGCGCGGTCAGAACCCGGGCCGATATCCTCGATCACCACCGGCCCACCTTTCGGACTCTCCACCAAGGAGTCCTTCGGTTGATTCCCGGCAGCCGCTTCCGACAAGATGAGCCGTGCGGCTTCTCGAATGTTTGGATCCGCTGCCTTCGCGGCACGCTCAAGTTCTAGATGCGCCTTCTGGTCGCCGTCCTTCAGCCATGCGTAGCGGAATCCGAACAGTCGCAGTACATCGCCGAGAACACCCTTCTCAGCAAGACCTCGCCAATCGAGCGCGAATACCTTATCGCGGGCCCATGCCGTTTTGGTTGACCCCTCTGCCATACCGGTGCCATCTGGTGCGTGCACTTCGTAGTGCTGCAAGGAATGGAGGGATGAATGCCCGGTCCCTTTCCTCTGACAGTTAGAAGAGCCGGAAATTGACTTCGACATTGACCTGGACTGCCACCGGGACGCCATCCTTGCGGCCCGGCTCGAATCTCCACCGGTCGATGGCTTCGATCGCCTTTTCGTCCAGCCCCATGCCCAATGAGCTTTGCACACGAATGTCGTGCGCTCGCCCATCAGGCCCCACCACGAGCCACAGGACAACCGTGCCCTGGTATTTGGCTTTCCGAGCTTCCTCGGAGAATTCCGGATCCGGTGCATAGAGAACGCGCGGTGCGCTCACCCCACCGCCAATACGATAAGCCCCGCCTCCAATGCCGCCGCCTGAGCCGATGCCGTTCGAGGGCGGCCCCAGGACTGCAGAGAGAGGGTCCCCGAGGGGACCGGTCTGGGGCAGGTGAATCTCCGGCGGAACCACCACGGTTGGTTCCACTGGCAGCTTGGGATTCTCATTACGAACGACGATTGCTGGTGGGGCTAGTTGCTGGCGCGAAAGCCGAGGTAGAACTCCCTTCGAGGCCGCCAATCTGTCGCGGTCGCCACCACCGCCGCCACCTCCCGCCTTGGATGCTGATGGTGGCAAGATGTAAGGACTGATGTCAGTGACGATGCCAACCACCTGCTGGCGGATCTCATGGCGATGCGCTACCAGGTATCTGCTGGAGATCAACAACAGCACCAATGCGAGCGCATGCGCCACGAAGGACAGGACGAATGCGCTTCTCTTGGTGTCGTACAGAGCATATCCCCGGCCAAGGAGGGCAGGCAGGACAACGGGCTCCGTTGCGGAACATGGCGGAGGCAGTTCCGACCCGTGATGTAGAGCCAGGCTTGACATCTCGTCACCCTGGGCAGATTAGGCCCATTCGTAAACCAAGTTGACCCGCAGCGTCTGACGCCTGGCCGAAACCAGGCGTTCAAACGCTAACGGTGGGGGCGTGCGCTAAAACACGTGGGCAACATTCTCGCCCGCGATTTCGATTCTCGTGATCCGACGCACACCGCCTTCCGTGCTCATGGTCACCGCTGTCTGCTTCGCCTTGGCACTCATCGGCTCCAGACGACACTTGACTTCCCCAGGGTGTGCCGTGCCGGTCGGCCCGCTCTCGTAATACGGATTCCTGTGGATTCCCTTCAGTTCGGTGAAATGGATCATGTGGTCTTCGCCCTCGACACGGTGCTGCATCTGATAGTGCCCTGGTTTCAGGGTCAGGTCACCAACCTGCGTCTCTTGACTCAACATTACCTCTCCCTTTTTCCCGACTTTGATTACCTGTTCGTCTGCCGCACTGGCAACGGTGACGCTGAGTAGTAGGATCCCCGTGACCATTACAGCCATGCTCAATAACAACCAACGCTTTTGCATTTCCTAAGTTCCTCCTTCTGATGAAGTTGTACAGCTCCTTTTGAAAACACTTTCCTGGCCTCAAACTGCGAACAGTGCACGGGTCGGCCCGGTTCCGCCACGGTCGACTACGGCATGGACTCAAGAGGGACGAGCGGCATAGGGAATATATGCGCTACCTTCTCCCCTTTTATCTCCAGCCTCATCGCGCGGCTAGCATCGCCCTCCGCCACGAAATAGAAGGCAGTCTGCGAGGCCTTGGCCGGCAACGGCTCCAAGCTGCACCTCACCCTGACCGGCATGAGTTTGTGCGTGCTTGCCGATTGCAGGGAGGTCCCTGCGCGTAGTTGAATGAAGCTCATGCTGTGTTTGGAACCATCGACCCGGTGCTGGAGCTGATACTGCCCGGCTGGCAGGGAGAAACCGCTGAATCTGGTCTTCGAGGACAACCAAATCTCGGCTTTGCCCTTCACTTTTCCTGGCCCTCCCTTATCGGCAGCCGAGGCAAGGGCACTGCCGACCGCGATGGACGCGGCCATCACAGCGAAAGTTAATTTTTGCGTACGTTTCATGACATCACCTCAACAAGAAGTTCCTATGACTAGTCACCTTGGGTACCAAGCCTCATCGGTCCTGCGTAGTCCCAGGGACCGTTCCCCGGACGCGCATCCAGAGTTCTCCGCCGTTCCTCGACTGATGCTCGAAAGCCCGCACACAGCTGAGGGTGGGAACGGAGTTTGGCGATGGCCCTGCCCAGAATGAACCGCACAGCCCTTTCGGAGATCCCCAGGTTTGCCGCGATCTCCGGTATGCTCATTGCGTATGTGCTCGTTTCCTGGTTCATCAGCTTTTCCTTCTTGACCTTCGACTTTCTCCTGACTCAATCGGACCCTCGCTTGAGAGTGGGAGGGTGGTCGTCATGGTCACCCCCATCCGCTTGCGTGCCGCTGCTCTCGTCATTTCTAGAGCCTCCCGATTGCGATGTACGCCGGCGTAATGTCGGCCGATTGGCGTCCCTTTCATCAGTCTTATTCTTCATTCGGATCGTTACCGCGGCGAGGCGGTCCTTCACCTCATCAAACTCGCTCGTCGTGACCACGTACTGCTCCCGCCCTGGCAGCATGGTGGCCATCTCTTCCTGCGCTCGCCGGATGCGGTCCTCGGTCATGGGGTGAGTCGAGAACATCTTTGAAAGAAACCGATGCTTTTCCTGTCTTTCCCTGGCGTGAATCTTCTCGAAGAACTGAACGAATGCCGCCGGGTCGTAGCCGGCGGCGTATTCGTACTCCAACCCAAGCAAGTCCGCCTCGCGTTCCGCATCACGGCTGAACTTCAGGAAAGACATGGGCACACTGACCGCAACGACCTGGCGGATCGCGTACCCCGCCCCGCCCCCGACAAAAATCAGAGGAATGGATGCTAAGTTCCAGATACGCCCCTTGGTCATGGCTCTGGTTGCATGCCTACAGGCGACGTGCGCGATCTCATGCGCCATGACGCCGGCCATCTCTGCCTCATTGTCGGCCGCCAGAATCAGCCCGGAGTTCACGTAGAAATACCCGCCGGGCAGAGCTAAGGCATTGATTTCGTCGTCATCGATTACCTTGATCGTGAACGGAACCTGGGCATCTGAATTGCGCACCAGGTTCTGGCCGACGCGGTTCACATAGTCAGCGACAACCGAATCGTCCACCAAGCGCACTTGCATCTCTAGTTCTAACGCGAGTTTGCGTCCGAGTTCCTGCTCCTTTTCCAGGGAGTAGAAGTTGACTCCTTTGCCGACACCTCGATTGCCAATCTGCGAGACGTCGTGCTCCGCCGATCTCGAACTCCTCTTGCCAGCCCGCACGACGTTGCCGCTGCTCTGAACTGCTGGTCCCGCCCCCGTTTCAGGTAATTCCGCGGCCCCCGAAGACGTGGGGTTTGCGGTCTCGGTGGGGTTGCCCATAGCCGCCGAACTGCTTGCAGGGCCCGGTGCTTGCGCCTCTAAGGAGAGGGCTGCCGCCAGCCGGCCTGAAGGAATGAAATTCCAGGGCAGCTGCGGTGTTTGCGCATGCACCGGAGCCACTGCAAGGGCCGCGACTAAAAGCTGCAGCGACCGAATTAGAGTTTTGCTTCTCACCTTGGCCGGTCCTGAAAATGATGTACTTTGGGGGCCACCGTCAGCCAATCGCTTCAACTAGAAAACATGCAGAACCTCTTCCCCTTTGATTGCGACTTTTGTAATTCGCGGTGTGCCACCTTCGTTGATCGTATACACCGTGGTTTCTTTGATCGGCCCGGTTGCCGGTTCCACTCGGCACTTCAGCTCCCCAGCCTTGTCTTGTTCAGTGTAGGTAAAGGGAAGCTCGGTAGAGGGTTGGGATTCCATTTGTTTCAGCTCGACAAAGCGTACGAAGTGATCGCTGCCGGAGACGCGGTGCTGAACGACGTATGTGTCCGGCCGCAACACGATCTCGCCAACCTTTGTCGGCTGGGTCAGAGTGATCTCGCCTTTTTTCCCCACTTTGAGTGCATGTGCCTTTTGGTTGGGAGCGGCCGCAGCCGTCACCGTCCATAGCAGAAACAACGCAAAACCCGTGAATAGCAGCGTTCTGGTTTTCAATGTAGTGCTCCTTTCTTTGTGTTACTCAGGTCAAGCCGCAGCTCGGACTCAATCGCATGTGCGAGTGCATCCTGAAGCCGGACCAAAATTGCGAACATCAGTAGCTCTGTGCCCAGGAACAACACCGCGAAGACCGTGCCAACAAGCGACGAACTCACAGTGCCTCCTTCTGCAGGCGTTTCGAAGCGGTGTGAGTCGGGATGACTTCGTGGCTGGCCAGCTCCAGAAAGATTTTCCGCATCTTCCGATTGAGCTCGCGCACCAGTACCTGAATGCCAATTGGCCTATCCGCCAAGCCGCCGCTCCAGCCATGATTGGTCGTCGCGATCAACGTGGCTCCCGAGTCTTCAGCAACGACCAAATTAAAAGGCACGAATAGCCCGCCATCCTGGTCACTGATGAGGGCTTGATACGCGTGAAAGGAACTCCAAACCACCAGCACCGTGTACTTCTTCCAAGCCAATCCGACCGACTTTTCAAACTCGCGATGAAATTGAACTTCGGATACAACCCGGAAGTCTTCACGCTGTAATGTCTGCCGCAAAAGGTCCAATGATTCCTGGAAGCCCAATGTGGTTCGTACCGAAAAGGAGAAGTCCCGCGTCATCGTAGTCATCTGGTTTTCCTTGATACCTTGACTGATTACGAGATCTGTAAGGGCAAGCGCTTGGCCAGAATGGGTGTCCCGTTCACAATCTTGCAGATTCGTTGACGGGAAAGTACTTAGGTCGGGCGTGTAACGTAGGAAAGGCGCAGCGGTGCGGAAACTGTGTCCCATTTGCGGCATGGCTCGCACCATATGCGCCATCGCGCGGCTCACAGGCAGAAACAAAATGGCAGGTGATCCCGAACTGTCATTTCGAATCCAAAACCGTGGGCCCTCGGAAGACCGTCAACGCCGGGCCCGCGAACGCGATCAATACGTCTTACGCTGCTGCCCCGCTAGGCTGGCACCGTTCTCTCGAACGTGGTGCGGGCCTGTGCGGGTGCCTCGCTCGTTCAATGATCCGCACCAGCCCCTCCGGTAGTTCGCTCTTCATCACGTATTCATCCACGAACCACAGGATCCGCTCCGGCACCTCGGAGTACGCCGAAAGCAGGATGATCGGCAGGTTGGGAAACCGTTGCTTGATATGGCAGGCTACGGCTTCCGCATCCATGCCTTCCAATTTGTACTCCAGTAGAACCGCGACTACCGACGTTTCCTCCAACATCTTCATCGCAGCCTCACCGCTCGACGCGATCCTGACGCGATAGTTATGAGGTTCCAGAGTCGCTTTGCGAAGCTCCAACATTTGTGGACGGTCGGCGATGCACAGCACGGTGGGGGAGTCCATGACCACATCTCCTCTGGATAGTTGCAAGCCGGATTTGACTCGCCGTTCCCTGCAAGTTTAACTTTTGGCATCTTGCTCTTCTGTCACATTCTTGACAGGCACACTGCTGAACTATGCGCCGGAGATTTCAGGGAAACCAGAGGCGACCAATGGATCTGTGTCGCGGTGCGGCAAGATCTCCTACCCGTCCCGGTGCTAGAATCGGCCTGGAATGAAGGCTTCTAGTCAACCGCGATGGCGAGCCGGCGTGCTGCTGGCCGTCATTGTGGGAGTTTCTGTTCTGCATTATCAGACCCCTACGACCCACGTCTGGCTGCACCCGCTCTTTCAGCGCGCCTATTACGTTCCGATCTTGCTGATGGCGTTGTTCTTTGGGTTGCGCGGCGGAATCCTGGCAGCTTCTCTGTCGGGCCTTCTCTATCTGCCCCACATCTTCATGGCCTGGACTTCTGAGCCGGAATACCGTGCGGCTCAGTTCATCGAAGTTGCGATGTTTTTTGTCATTGGTGGTTTGACGGGTGTATTGGCGGACCACGAACGCTTTCAACGAAAAAAAGTTGAGGAAACCGCACGAAAACTTAGCGACGTCTACGCTCAGCTGCAGGCTTCCTTCGAACAGTTGCGCCGCGCAGACCGCCTGTCCGCTCTGGGCGAACTCTCTGCGGGATTGGCCCATGAGATCCGCAATCCGCTGGGTTCCATCGAAGGGGCAATGCAGATTTTGTGCAGGCCTGAGTTACCGGCGGAGACTCGACAAGAATTTGGCGACTTAGGTCAAAAAGAAGTAAACCGTTTGAAGGGGTTGCTCACGAATTTCCTGGACTTCGCCCGTCCTCAGACTCCCAGGCGGTCGCCCACAGAACCCTTGCAGCTGTTAGAGTCCGTAGGTAGGCTGGCCGCCGAAACCGCGAAGATGTCGGGAGTTCAAGTGCGCATCGAGTCAGCAGATGGCTTGCCTGCCGTAGCGCTCGACCCAGAACAGATGAAGCAGGTACTCTTGAACTTGGTGATCAATGCCATCCAAGCCATGCCTGCGGGAGGTGAGGTGATGTTGCGGACGCTCAGCAAAACAGACGCGGTAATTCTGGAGGTGCAGGACGAAGGAACAGGCATTCCACCAGAAGATCTCGAGAGGGTCTTCAATCCCTTCGTTACAACACGGCCAGGCGGTACCGGTCTTGGGCTCTCGATCGCCTACCAGATCGTCGGCCAACATGGGGGTCATATTGCGGCGCATAGAAACCCTGAACGAGGAATGACCTTTACGGTCACTCTTCCCCTGGGGCCCGATACGAACCATCGTGAAGCATTGCTACAGGACGGAAACCATGTCTAGCCCACCGGTGTTGATAGTAGATGACGATGCCAGCCAGCGGCGGCTGATTGAGTTCTGGCTGCAAGAGGAAGGTTACTCGACTCTCGTCGCCAACGATGGGAAAGCGGGCCTGCATGCCTTCGAGCAGAAATCGCCTTGCCTCGTGATTGCCGACATACGCATGCCTGGAATGGATGGTCTTGACCTGCTTGGACGCATCAAGGGCATCAGCCAGGACACGCCGGTAATTCTCATCACCGCCTTTGGAACCGTGGGCAATGCCGTTGACGCAATGAAGTTGGGCGCGGTCGATTACATTCTCAAGCCCTTGAATCCCGACGAACTCAAACTGAGCGTTCACCGAGCACTCGAGCGCAAGGAACTGGTGGATGAAAACCGCTACTTGCGCGATTTTGCCGACACCGCTTTTCGCTTCGAGAACCTGATAGGCCAGTCGCGCAAGATGCGCGACGTTTTTGATATGGCCGCACAGGTGGCCCGCCGTGATTCCACAATGTTACTGACAGGGGAAACAGGTACAGGCAAAGAGCTCCTTGCCAAAGCCATTCATCAGAACAGCCTGCGGGCCAAGAAGCCGTTCATCACCATCAACTGCGGGGCCATCCCCGAAAACTTGATCGAGTCAGAGCTATTCGGGCATCGGAAGGGTTCCTTTACGGGAGCCGTGGCCGACCGCGTGGGCAAGTTTGAAACCGCCAACGAAGGAACTGTGTTTCTGGACGAGATTGGTGACCTGACACCCAACCTCCAGATCAGGTTGCTCAGGGTCGTCCAGGAGCGCGAGATCGACAAGATCGGTTACCCACATCCGATCAAGATCAACGTGCGCATTCTCGCCGCCACCCACCGCAACCTCAAGGCTTTGGTGGAAGACGGCCAATTCCGCGAGGACTTGTTCTATCGACTGAGCGTGGTGACAGTGAACCTGCCGCCTCTTCGGGAAAGAAAAGACGACATCCCACTGTTGGCGGAACATTTTCTGAAGAAGCAATGTGCAAAGTACCAGATTCCCCTGGTTTCGATCTCCGAAGAGGCTCTTGCAGTATTGGCACAGCACAACTGGCCCGGGAATGTGCGCGAACTTGAGAACGTAGTGGAGCACCTGGTCGTGCTGAGCAAGGCGGACATCATCCGACCCGAGCATTTGCCGGCAGACATCCGGCAGCACAGGTCCCGAATTGCAAACATCAGCCTCAAACTACCCGAAGGGGGCATCAGTCTGGAGGACGTCGAAAAGGAAATTTTGCTCCAAGCACTGGAAAAACACGACTGGCACCAGACCAAGGCGGCGCACTTTCTGAACATCAGCCGCAAGACACTCATTTACCGCATGGAAAAGTTCGCGCTTACAGGGCCTGGTGAAAAGGATGAAGTGCAACCCGTTCCCAACAACCCGGATGAGGTGGACTAATTTCGACTGGTACGTCGCCGTTTAAGCTGCTATGCCACTTCGGATACAACAAACAAAGACCAGCCGTTCGCGGCCGGGCGCCCCTGAACGGGATGCGACAACCCGAAACCAACATAGCGGTTCAGATGATTGGGCCGTAGAGTCAGCCGCCATGCAGGCGGGCAACGGTCGGAACGGAGCACTGACTCGCGACCCAGGCAGCTCTGATGCCAGAAAGCTGCGGCACAAGAAGCGATGGTTTCGGGTCTTCGGAGAAAAACTGCACTGTTGCACGACCTGCGATCAGGAAGTCTTTCGTGTTGACTATCTTGAGTTCCGCGGTCATCATTTTCGGTAAATGAAACTTTCCACCAGAGGAGAATACGGCCTGCTTGCGCTAGTGGACCTGGCACTGTTTTCCAGTGGGCAGCCGGTTCAGGCAAAGCAAATCGCTGAGCGCCAAGGAATCCCGAAACAGTACCTGGATCAATTGATGATGGACCTCAAAAAAGCCGGACTCGTCTTGAGCTCACGGGGCCGTCAGGGCGGATACCAACTGGCGCGTGCCGCTAGCACCATAAGCCTCTGGGATGCGATCACTACGTTCGAGGCTCCCATCCAGCCCGGAAGCGCTGTACCCACGCGAGGGAATCGCCCGCAAGCGAGTCGTAGAATCGTGAAACAGTTCTGGGACGACGCCTGCTTGCGATTCATGGCGGCTCTGAAGGAAAACTCAATCGACGATGTCTGTCGAGCATACAAGAAATCGGTTCGACAGCCGACATATCAAATCTAGAGAATGACCCTGTGCCTAACATAGCCTGCAATGCGATTCAATTGGTTGGTCGGACGGAATTGGTTCGCTTAAATCGGGTGACGGAGGGAGCAGTTGCGACGGTCGTAGCGAAGATGGAATCGCAGAATCCGGGCGGCAGCGTTAAGGACCGCATCGGCGTCAGCATGATCGAGGACGCTGAGCGTCGCGGGTTGATCAAGCCCGGCCGGACGGTAATCGTCGAACCAACCAGCGGCAACACGGGTATCGCCCTCGCGTTTGTCTGCGCAGTCAAAGGTTATCGGCTCATCCTAACCATGCCAGATACTATGAGTATGGAACGGCGCACTCTGCTCGAAGCGTACGGCGCAGATTTGGTCCTGACTCCCGGCGAAGAACAGATGCCGGGGGCGATCGAGGCGGCGGAAACGATCGCTGAGAAGTTGAGCGACGCGTGGATTCCTCAGCAGTTCAAGAATGAAGCGAACCCCGAGATTCACCGCTCCACCACCGCGCAAGAGATCTGGCGAGATACGGAGCATTCCGTCGACGTTTTTGTGGCCGGGGTGGGGACGGGCGGGACGATAACCGGAGTCGGCGAGGCACTGAAGGAGCTCAAGCCTGCAGTCAAAATCATCGCGGTAGAGCCCGCTGACTCGGCTGTGCTTTCCGGGAAAGAACCGGGACAGCACGGTATCCAAGGCATCGGAGCCGGATTCGCTCCCGACGTCCTGAATCGGCAAGTCATCGATGAAGTCGTCCCGGTGACGGATGTGGCGGCTATGCAGATGGCGCGGCGCATCATCCGTGAGGAAGGGCTGCTTGTCGGCATTTCGTCTGGCGCCGCAGCTTGCGCGGCACTTGAGGTGGCCAAGCGCCCAAACTACGAGGGCAAAATGATCGTCGTATTGTTTCCCGATACAGGAGAGCGATACCTTAGCACTGGTCTTTTTTCTGACTTGCACTCAGGCGCGTTAGGAAAGTCCAAGGGTGCGCGTCAAAGAACTGCCTTCCAAAGCGCTGTCCCGACAAGCCTGCGGCGTCGCAGAAAGCGTTAGCCGCGCGCCATCCCGAGCGCGAAGCGCCCACCACTTACTCACGTCCAGCGAAGTCACATTGACTCGTGACTCGCATCACAGCCACTAATGTTTTAGATCACTGCGTCCTGCGTCGTTTGGGGTAGAGTCTACCTCAAAAGAGGATAAATTGATCAGGATAGTCAAGTATAGGTTGAGGGACGTCCGGCAAGCAGCAGTCGATTGGAGAAGTGGCCATGGCAACCAGTAACCAGGGGCTGATTAGCCGCATGGATCCGCTATCAGCATCGGTACGCCATCGAAGGCTCGTCAACACGCTGCCGGGTGGCGGCTTTCTGGCGACGGCGGAACTGCCGCCGCGGATTTATGAAGCGCTGAAAACACTGTGCTGCCTGGCGGCAGCAAAGAAACCGCTTCAAGCGCACGAAGTCGCGGCCGCGACCAATCTCCCACCTTCCCAAACCGCCAAGGTCCTGCAACAGATGACGTGGGCAGGCTTCGTTGAGTCACGGCGCGGAACAAAAGGTGGCTTCTGGTTGGTCAAGCCAGCCGGACGCATACGAGTGGCGGATATTGTTGCGTTCTTTACGCATCCTGCGCCCTCTGAAGAGCAAAAAGACCCCATCGTGCAAGCTCTTGTTCGTGCCACCGCGTCTTGTAGAAAAGAATTCAGCCGTGTCACGGTTGCGGATCTTGCGAGCCTGTCTTCGTGCAAGGTTCCTCAGAGCGTACCCAAAGGCGACACAACCGTAAGCCAGCGGCCAACCGCACCACACGAATCTGAAAAAGCAGCTGTAAAAAGGAGCCGTCCATGAGTTTCAATTCCAGGGCGCAGTTTTCATTCATCTCGATATTGTCGTTCGTTTTTATTTTCTTAACGAATCAAGCAACAGCTCTCCCTCAGTTTGCCCGTCGCTACAACCTAAAGTGCTCTGCCTGCCATACCATCGTTCCGGTCTTGAACGAGCAGGGCGAGTTGTTCCAAAGGCTCGGCTATCACCTCCCCCCTGCTCTCCAACCCAGCCACACTGTTTCTAAGCTCTCCGAACTTCCACCGGGGGCTGACTGGAGCCTGGCCAACAATGCTTCGCTCGCAGTAACAGATTTTAGCTATTCAGCGGAGCGGACTACTCAGGAAGGCCAGGCACCCTCGTCAACTTCGGCTTTTCAAGTAGGTTCGTGGAATGCTTATTTCGCGGGCTGGATACCCGACACCAACTTTTTCTACCACGCTGAGTTTGACATCGTTTCCGGAGGCTCCACGAATCCGGATCTGTCGAACGCCTGTCTTGGATACGGCGGTGGAACCGCCAAGAACAGTTGGTACGTCGTTGGTGGACGGGAGCACTTGCAAGTAGCTCAAGGCACCCGTGCAGCGCAGATATATAGTTTGCTCCCTAGCGCGCCACTGCTTTTTGAAAACGCGAGTCCAACAAACTTCAAAGTCGACCAGTCCCCGGTAGGCGTCAGTGCTGGCTATACGTGGATTTCAGACAGTTACCGTCGCGTTTTTGCCGCTTCAGCAAAGATCACGAATGGCGATAACGCTGACGGAAGTGAAATCCTGACATCCTCCAATCGGAATTCCAAGGATGCCTGGGTAGATCTTGATTTCTGGTACGCACCAGAGAGTGGCATTACGTTCATCGACTATTACGGCAAGAAAGATCAGAACAACACCGACTCCTTGGGCAATGCGTTCACCTTCCATCCGGTCATCCGGCGTCAGGGCATCTTTGCTAACTACATGTACAAGAACACGGTGGATTTGACCGGCGGTTACCTGCGGAGCCACGATGGCTGGCTGTCGGCACTGAATGCGCCCGCTGGTACCTTTGTCGGCAACGACTTTTTCGTCGGCCTCGACTATTACATCCAGCAAGGCTTCGCTATCTCGGGGCGCTTTGACCGGCTCAGCCAGCAAATCACTGGCGTGGGGGGAGTCGGCAAGCAGAACAACCACGACTGGACCATCGGAGTGAATAAGGCTTTCACTCTATCCGGAAACATTATCGGGCGGATTGCGTACAGCAACCGTTCTGGGCGCGACCCGGTGGCAGCGGTCAAGAGCACGGACAGACTGGTTCAAGCTGACATTTCATTCAATTTCTGATCAGGAGCGATAGACATGAACAAACATTTCATCCCAACGGCTCTTTTAGGCTTGTCAATGGTCGCGCTGCTCTACGTGACTGGAGTTCGATCCGCTAGTGCGCAATTCACTCAAAACCGGGAGAGAATCAAAATTGACACATCTAGTCTTCCTCCGGACATTCACAAGAGCTACAACACTTTTAAGACCAAGTGCGGTGAGTGCCACACGCTTGACACAAGTCTGAAACCCAGCCTTTCTTCCGCACAATGGACGGCGGTCGTCAAACAGATGCAGGCGATGGCGAGCTCACATCTCAACGATAAGGAAGCCCAGAGCGTTCTGGAGTTTCTAAACTATGACGAGACTCATCGAAAGGCTGCACTCAAGTCCCAGGCCTCATCCGCCTCTGGTTCAATCACAGTCGGCCAAGCGTTCTATTCCGCTCAAGGATGTGACACTTGCCACAGTATTGCGGGGAAAGGTGGCGACATGGGGCCTGCGCTGAACGGAGTTGGAGCAAAGCTGTCGCGTACCCAAATCGCCCAGATCGTAAAAGACGGAAAAGCAAACACGACGATGCCTGCTTTACCGCCCGGTACGACCGACCAACAGATCAACGAACTTCTTGACTTCCTGGCAAGTCTCAAATGACGAGAGCATCGGCCGAGGAGTCGCGAAAAGTAATCTCTAAGGAGGCTTGTGCAATGAAACGTCATCTGGTTCGAGCATTGGTACATAGCGCGGTACTCATTGGTCTGATCGCATTCTGTTCAGGAATGTCTCTGGCTCAGAGTGCTGGGGAAACTTTATTCAAGACAAAATGCGCAGCCTGCCACGGACCGGATGGAAAGGGCGAAGTGGCGATGGCAAAGAAGCTTGGCGTCCGCAATCTGGGTTCGGCGGACGTACAGGGTCAGTCGGATGCACAAATCACCGACATCATTGCCAAGGGAAAAAACAAAATGCCGGCGTTTGACGGCAAGTTGACCAAGGAACAGATTGGCCAAGTTGTGGCGTACATTCGAGAGCTCGGGAAAAAACATTGAAATCCTCGCCATTCTTGACCGGATCGGCGAAGACCTCAATGCGAATGTGACTGCCCCGGCAGCGCATTTGAGCCGAACGAGAAGATGCGGTCGAGTAGGAGCGAAGGATCTCAATATGAGGCCAAGACATGCCTAACGCCGACACTTCATTGTCACCCACGATCCCTCGTAGACGGTTCGTTGAAGTCCTATTGGGTAGCGGATTCCTGGCTACCGCCGCTGCATTCGTTTATCCCGTTCTGCGCTACTTGGTTCCACCGAAAGCATCCGACCTGGGAAGCGATTCCGTCGTGGCCGGGCGTGTCGGAGAACTGAAGCCCAACAGTGGAAAGATTTTTCGCTTTGGTAATCGACCGGGACTGCTGATCCGCACTGCCAGCGGAGAGTACCGGGCAATGTCAGCGATCTGCACGCATCTATCCTGCACAGTGCAGTACCGCGACGATCTGCGTCAAGTCTGGTGCGCCTGCCACAACGGTAAGTACGATCTCAACGGCCGAAATGTTTCGGGGCCTCCGCCGCGCCCGCTGGAGGGCTTCGAGGTGCAGGTGCGAGGGGAAGAGATATTCGTGCGGCGCCGGCGGGAGGCTTGATGAGTCCCTTACGGAACGTGCGTAGCTGGCTGGACGAGCGGTTGGGCTGGGAGGGCTTGGTCGCCCCGTTGCGGAAGAAAACTGTTCCTCTCCATCGGCTCTCCTATTGGTACTTCCTCGGGGGTATCACCCTCTTCTTGTTCGTCATCCAGGTGCTGACCGGGATCCTCCTGCTTCTCTATTACCGCCCCGGAGCGAACGAAGCCTTCGAGAGCGTGCAGTACATCATGACCCAGGTGCAGTTTGGCTGGCTGATTCGGTCGATCCACTCATGGTCAGCCAACTTGATGATCTTCACCGCATTCGCGCATATGTTCAGCGTGCTGTTCCTTAAGGCTTACCGCAAGCCGCGCGAACTCACATGGGTAAGCGGAGTGATTCTGCTATTTCTGGTCATGGGGTTCGGTTTCAGCGGCTACTTGCTGCCTTGGAACACCCTGGCTTTCTTTGCCACCAAGGTCGGCACCGAGATTACGGGACAGGTTCCGATCATCGGCAAGCCCATGATGATCTTTCTTCGCGGTGGCGAAGACGTCACTGCAGCCACGCTGAGCCGGTTTTTTGGGTTCCATGTTGCAGTTCTGCCCGGATTGACGACAGTGCTGATCCTCCTGCACCTACTCTTGGTTCAGCGCCTCGGGATGAGCGTTCCTCCAAAACTGGAAGTGCAGTGGACCGCGAATCCGTCTGCGAAGCGGGAAATGAAATTCTTTCCCAACTTCTTACTACGGGAATTGATGGCTTGGTACGCGGCCTTGGGAGTGCTGGGTGCCTTGGCAGCACTCTTTCCCTGGAATCTCGGTGTCAAGGCAGATCCTTTCGTATCCGCGCCAGCTGGAATCAAACCCGAGTGGTATTTCCTGTTCATGTTCCAAACACTCAAGCTCATCCCGTCCAAAGTGTGGTTCATCGACGGGGAGGTTCTCGGCGTACTTGTGTTCGGCTTGGTCGGTCTGCTGTGGCTTCTGCTGCCTTTTTGTGAGAGCGATCAGCCCTCGCGCACCAAGCGGTGGATTACTGGAGTTGCAATCTTTGCTCTTGCCTACGTGGCGGGTATGAGTCTCTATGGTCATCTTGCGAAATAAGCTCCGACGGTTCAGCGTAGCCCGCTATGTCGTGCTGGCCGGCTTCGTCGTGCTTGCAGTGTGCTTGGGTTATGGGCAAACTCCAAACTCCTGCCTGGACTGTCACTCCGCCTTGCCTGATCCCCTGGGAGTGAGCCAGGAGAAGTTTAGCCAGGACATCCACTCACAAAAAGGCTTGACTTGCGCCAGCTGCCACGGAGGCGACCCAACCAGCGACGATCCAGACAAAGCCATGAGCAGGAAAGCGGGCTGGAAAGGCAAGATTGATCGCAAGCAGATCCCGCAATTATGCGGAACGTGCCATTCAGATCCGGCATATATTCGGCAGTTCAATCCCAGCTTGCGCACCGACCAGCTGGACCAATACCACACCAGCGTGCATGGCAAGCGCCTCGCGGCTGGAGACACAAAGGTTGCAGTATGCACGGATTGTCATAGTGTCCACGATCTAAGGGCACCCAGCGACCCCCGTTCCACGGTGAACCCGGTCAACGTGGCGAACACATGCTCTCGCTGCCATTCTGACACGAATTACATGAAGGGATACTCTATTCCCACCGATCAGTTCGCGAAGTACAGCACGAGCGTGCACCACGAAGCGCTAGCGCTGCGAGGCGATCTGAGTGCACCAACCTGTACAACTTGTCATGGAAACCATGGTGCGGCGCCGCCAGGAGTGGACAAGGTTCAGAATGTGTGTTCGAACTGTCATGCTTTCCAGGCTCAGATGTACGAAAAAAGTTCGCATAAAGATGCCTTTCAATCGGCGTCTCTTCCAGGATGCGTCGTCTGCCACAGCAACCATGGCATCAGCCATCCAACGGACGCGAAGCTTGGAACTGGTCCTGATGGTGTCTGTATGCAGTGTCACAAGCCAGGCGACGTTTGTGATCAAGCAAGGGCAGGATTTCAAAGTGGGTTGAGTCGATTGGACGAGGCCATCAAGAGCGCAAACCAGGTTCTCGGGGTCGCGGAGTCCTCTGGCATGGAAGTGAGCGAGGCTCGGCTGGGGCAGGATCAGGCACGGGATTCGCTGACTAAGGCTCGAGTCACGATCCACAGCTTCCGGAAGGATTTGATAGATCAGGATATTCAAGCTGGCCTAACAATCGCCGCCAAAAACCTGGAAGCTGGGAAGAAAGCCATGGTTGAGCGCAACCATCGCCGAGTCGGGCTGGGTATGTCGCTCATCGCGATCGGGATCGTGTTGGCTGGGCTTTGGCTGTACGTCAAGAACATAGAGAGGTAGAACGTTCTGATGAGAAGTTAGCTCGAAGCAAGTGAAGATTCAAAAATAAATTGAAGGAGGCTGATTCGATGAGACGTGATTTGGCTCGAACGTTGGTGCATGGTGTGGTTCTCGCTGGCCTGATTGCCTTCTGTGCAGGCCTTTCTCTGGCCCAGAGTGCAGGGGAAAGCTTATTCAAGACGAAGTGTGCAGCCTGCCACGGAGCAGATGGGAAAGGCGAGGTGCCGATGGGAAAGAAACTTGGCGCTCGCAATCTGGGTTCGGCGGAAGTTCAAGGTCAGTCCGATGCCCAACTCAGCGAGGTGGTGACCAAGGGCAAGAACAAGATGCCAGCGTACGAGGGCAAGTTAACGAAGGAACAGACTGGAGAGGTGGTAGCCTACATTCGCGAGTTGGGCAAGAAGCACTGACGTGCTCGTGAACGTTCACTCGGTGAGATTGCAAGACTCGCCTCGAACCGTGAAAACCGACCCTAGGATTATCGAGCACGCGACATCACCGATTTTGGAAAACAGTTGTTGTTCTGACGCTAGCGGGGTATAGAAACGAGAGCTGCTTCGAGCCCCCGGCACTCATGATATAGAGAGTCTTCGAAGTCGAGAGCCTTTCCGCGACGCGGGGAGCAGAAGCAGACGAGCGTTTATGGTTCCGACCTGGGGTGTCATTGATCAGATTGTCGTGGTACTGATGGCAGATGGTGGAACTCGTCTGGAAAAGGCTAAAGCTGTGGCTGAGCTCATTCGATCGGCAGGGGCCTATCGGTGGGTTGGACTATACGATGTCGGCGACGAGCAGATCAGCGCCATTGCCTGGACCGGCGCAGTAGCTCCCGCGTTTGCGACGTTTCCGCTTTCGCAGGGCCTCTCGGGCGATGCCGTCCGCACGCGCGCTCCTGTGATCGTTGAAGACGTTTCGACAGACCCCAGATATGTGACCACATTGCCGTCCACGAAATCGGAAATCATTGTGCCCGTGCTGGTCGGAGACGCCGTGCCGGGTACGATCGATGTGGAAAGCGAGCTCGTCAATGCGTTTTCGAGCCACGATGTTCGCTTTTTACAGGATTGCGCCCGAGCTTCCCGCCAGCTTTGGTCGTTGCATGGAACTGACGGACCACACTGATGGAAGGTGCCTAATGTCGGTCGCAACTTCGGCTGTCGACGCTGATACTGGTATTCGAGCTCTGATTTTGCGCTGGCGCGAAAACCCCGACGCAACTTACCAAACCTGGTTTTTATGGCCAGAACGCTTGAAGAACTTTCGGTCGATTCGTCGCGGCATTGAGCAGGTGATCGCCGAAATCGGGGAGGACACGTTTGGTACCGCGTACCGTGGCTCGTCGCTTGAAACCGTTGTTAAGTCGATCGCCGAGCAGCGACAAATCTTCAAAGGTGCGGACCATCCCTTTCTGTGGAAGCCGAAGCTTCGCATTCCAGACATCTACGAATCCCGGGAGAACCAGGTTGCCTTCGGGCATTTCCTAAATACGTGCATGTGCTGTAACACCGAGGCGCAGTTGCTCGCGGCTATTCAACGGCTCGACCAGAAGAAAATAAAGGGACTCGGTCCGGCTGCCGCCAACTTGATGTACTTTCTGCACCCAACCGTGATTCCGCCGTTTAACACAGCGATCGTAAAGGGCTATAACTCGTTGACCGGTGCGAATGTGAAGCTGGGCGATTGGAGCGAGTACCTAGCCATGCGCTCAGGAATCCTCCGGTTGGTCGATCAGAACCGGGCGCTGCTGTCGAACGATCTCGGGGCGATAGGCGGACTTCTATTCGATATTGGCAGCGGGAGATACGCTGCACCACCGTTAGACGGCAATGCCGAAACACGTGCCGCTTGGGAGGCCGATCTCGCGCGAGTCCGGGAGGCGAGTGCGAAAGAGAAAAAAGCAACAGAAGAGGCGCGAGACAGTGACCGGACTCACACCGAGATTCAGGGATGGCTGCGCAATCTCGGCCTATCGCTCGGTTTTGACGTTTGGGTCGCAGCCAACGATAGATCACGGCCATTCGCCGATGGCAAGCTCGACGACGGTTGCATGGCACAGCTACCGTCGTCGGTGGCTGGTGGCGGAGATGCGGTTGCGTTAATCGACATCGTATGGTTCACAAAAGAAGGCGCTCCGGCAGCGGCTTTTGAAGTCGAGCACACAACGTCCATTTACTCGGGCATCGTTCGCCTGCTCGACCTCGCCCAGGGGGCTGCGCTAAGTGACACCCTTCCACTGTTTCTTGTCGCGCCGGACAAACGGCAGGATGAAGTCCGAGAACAACTGCTGCGGCCAGCATTTCACGCGGCGACACAGCAACTGCGATTGCGCTACCTACCGTATGGAGAATTGGAGAAGCAGCGTGAAGCAATGGCGCGATTCGGGCAAGGGATGAAGGCTGTGGAGGCCATAGCGAAACAACTCGTGTGATGCACAGGATCAGGTGCGGCTTGATCTCACAACTGCGCTTTTTGATCCGTGGCAAGGCACTGGTTCAGGGAGTCACACGACAACCACAGGCGATCGCAGCTGAGGCGGTTCGAAAGCGGGATACAGGAGCAGATATGAGTCACCACTCTCGTCACGAAAGAGTCGAGGAAGTTCCAGCGGGATACTGGAGTTCGACGCAGGCCTATGTCCTGGCGGTCATTACCCTGCTCCTCGGTGTCGCGGTTGGCTACCTGGTCCGCGGGTCGGCTACGACAGCGACCCTAAGCCAAACGCCAAGTGCGCCCTTCACTGTACCCAACTTCGGCGGGGCGGGCATCAGCGAGCAACCGCCAAGATCATCGGAATTCGCTGCGCGCACAGTCGAACCGCTCCTGCAGCAGCTGCAAACTCGGCCGGACGACGCCGACCTGCTGATCAATATTGCAAACAGCTACTACGATGGCAAGGATTACGCGAAGGCCATCGAGTACTACCAGAAGGGACTGAAAATCAGGCCCGAAGACGTCAACGTGCGTACTGATATGGCGACCGCGATGTGGTACTCGGGCGACGCCGACGGAGCGATCAAACAGTATGAGCAGTCGCTTAAGTTCCAGCCGACCCACGCGCAAACTCTGTTCAACATGGGAATTGTCAAATGGCAAGGTAAAAAGGATGGCAAAGGAGCGATCCAAGTCTGGGAAAGGCTGCTGGCCTCAAACCCCAGCTATCCCGACCGTCCCAAGGTGCAACAGCTGCTGGATCAGGTCAAGCGAGAAATAGGCAGCGGTTCCTAATCCGCTTCGGTGACGAAGGGCCGGTTGGTAGTCCCAAAGCTGCCAGGTTCCTCTTCTTACGCAACTTAGGTGCATTGCCCTAAATCCGGCAACCCTAGGAGAAATTGAGGCAATCGGTTCCCGCAGCCGTCTGAGCCAGACGCTCAGACCAAGCCATTTCAAACGTTTAGCCGCACCAGGGTCCCAGTTGGATGGTATGACAGTTGCCCTTGAAGTGTCGGCCTGACGGTCATATCAGGTCATGAGGGCCTTATGAAAAGGAACAAAGAACGCGATCATCTCAAGTCGGCGGAAATCACTTGTCTTGCGCCGGATGCGCAAGAAGTATCCGTCGGGGGGACATTCAATGGCTGGGATCCTAGCCAGACGCCAATGAGCAAGAGTGCCAATGGAATTTGGCGCGTAATGCTGCGAGTTCCGACCGGGTCCTACGAATATAAATTCGTGGTGGACGGCAAATGGCTATGCGAGCCGGGTGTAGAGGAATTCGATCCCAAGCTCGTCGGTTCGCCCGACTGTGTCCCTAACATTTTCGGATCCATGAATCGCAAACTGGACGTCTGAACCTCTTCGGCCCGGAAATGCGCATGTGAAACGCGCACGTGGCGCCATTGGGCTAACCATGACTAACTTTCGGAAATGCCAGCCCTGGATCGCCGTGACAACTGCTCGACGGACGCTGCTGTTTTTACTGGCTGTTGTTTCCGCCCTCCCTGCATTATGCCAGTCGGAAAACCAGCACCGGCCGCGCGCGTCGGTTTGGCAGCAATCCAGTCCCCAGTCTCAACAGCAGCGGAGGCAGGAGCAGGACGAAGAGCTTTCCACGATCCAGAAGGAGAACGCCCACAGGGCCAACGTGCAGCGTCAGCTGGAGCTCAGGCGTGACACCGATAAACTTCTCCAGCTGACAAACGAGCTTAAGCAATATGTTGACAAGACAAACGAGAACATCCTCTCACTCGAAGTCATTAGGAAAGCAGAGGAGATCGAAAGGCTGGCCAAGAGCGTCAAAGTGAAGATGAAGGGCAAAGATTGAGTTGTAGCAATGCCAAGAGCGTGGCTTTTTCGCAAGAACTTTTACGACAAGCTCTCTGAACCCGGTTGGTTCAGGAACGGTCGTGATCGGCGGGCTCATTTGCAGCACGATGTTGACGTTCCCGTTTCTGCCCGTGCTCTACGAGATCGTAGAAACCAAACTCGTGCATAGAGGCGCGGCGCTGACGTGAGGGCGCGGGTGTTCGCGAGGAGGTTCTGTGCCACATCTCATCCGTCGACGGGGATGGCTGAGAAGATGTGGCGGGTATGCGCTCTTCGCCATTTGGTTGCTGCCTCTAAATGCGATTAACACGGGCAGAACGATACAAACGATTGTGGTGCGTGTAGACCCGGCGGATCGGAAGGTCTTACCAAACGAAGTGGAACTCAAGACTGAGGGGCAGCACGTACATGCTCTCACCGTTTCCGATCCATCGACAATTCCTGTCAATGTCGCAATTGTGATCGATGCCGGCCCAAATCAGGCGGCAGTTCTGAATCGCGAGAAAAACCTTGCTGTGTCGATCCTGAATGCCATCCCTGTCCCTGCCAATAAGTCTTTCTCGTAGTCAGGGCGGGGTACCAGTTCACGACGTATCCGGCTACCTCGGACAAATCCGAGGCCACACGGCTGGTCGAAGCTCTGACAACCGAAACAGGCAAGAAGTCGGAGATCCCGATCTATGAGGCTATGGCTTCTGCAATTGGTGAGTGAGTTGTCCAACCTACCCGGACTGCGAGTCCTTATAGTGATTGCGGAAGGAAATGATTACGGAAGCACCATGGGGTTCAAGGAGTTGCGCGCCTTGGTGGAAGCTCGGTATGTCACCTGCCTCGTCGCACTGGTTGATGACCACCCTACTCGTGGTAGCAAGTCGATACTCCGGTACGGATGGTCGCTACGAGATCTTGCCAACGATACAGCGGGTACTTTTGTTGAGAACAGCAAGAACGTTGGACGAACGGCGACTCGGTTGGGTGAAATGGTTGCATCGGTCCGCCTCATCACGTTCGAAATCACGGGCCCGCTTCCGGGACGGCACCGTGTTTCTGTTTCTTCGACGTCAGGATTGCGGCTGCATGCTCAAAAGGTTTTCTTCTCTGAGGCAGTCAGGCCCGCTGCGCCCGTCACACCCAGAAGCGAGGCCCTACTTTGGCTAGCTGAGCACACGAGCCACCGCCTCGATTAGCTTGAGACCCGTTCCAAATAGAGCCATGGATTCACGCCCTGCTGGTGGCAGCATCCGTGTTGTCAACATCGTGCCTGTCCGGTAGATCGAAGGCTTCGGTTGAAGCCACGAGGCGGACTCGGGACGCAAAACGTGCTGAGTCACTCTATCGTGTGATCCTGATCACACTATTGCGTAACTACCGGGTGAGAAGCTCAAAGTGCGCCACATTGGGGGAACCGTCTGGTCAAGGAGTTGAGCATCTGTTTCTGTCTGACGTGATGGGCCGGAAGGCCCTTATCGTTGTTGGTGGCCTGCTCGCGCTGGTACTGCTGCCAACCCTTGCTTGGAATGGTCTCGTACAGCAGGGCAATGTCTCCGCCTTCGACATGCTGTTGCGCCTGAGCCCGGCACGGCCCGGCTCGGCACGCGAAAGTGTGGTACTGCTAGCCATCGATGACGAGACCGTCCGTCGGTACGGTCCTTTGCCGTTGAACCGGGCTATCGTAGCGGAAGCACTGGAGCACATCGCAATTGCAGAACCGAGAGTGCTGGTGGTTGATGTGCTGCTGTCAGAAAGAACACGAAAACAGGACGACGCCAGTCTGTCCAGCGCACTCAGCCGATTTCCAAAAGTGGTGCTGGCAGTGGCGTTGGAAGCGACCCAGGATAACAAGCAGCCTCAGTGGATAACGCCTCTTCCCGAGTTTCAGAGCCGCGCATTTGCGCTTGGGCACGTTCACTTCGAGCCGGATCGCGATGGTCTGGCACGTACGCTGCTGCTCACAAAAGCCAATGCGGACAACCGCTATTGGGCACTCGCCTTCGAAGCATTTCGGGCCGCGCTTGGAACCCAGGGACCGCCGACCGAAGATGCGAAAGAACTAAAAGTTGAGAGCCGACTCGTCCCTGCTCCGGACTCAAACGGACGACTGTTATGGATTCACTACAACGGCCCTGAAGGAACCTTCCGTCGTATCTCGCTTGCCAGCGTCCTGGACGGCCACGCGCCAGCCTCTAGCTTCGCCGGTAAGATCGTTATCCTCGGGGTGACCGCACAGGGTGCCGGAGATCGTGTTTACACGCCATTTTCTAGTGGTCTCGGCATGAGCGGCATCGAGATCCATGCCAACATTTTCAGCACGTTATTCGATGGCGCGTATCTGTCTCCGCTGAGTTCTCCATTGGAGTTCCTGTCGTTGATCGCCGTCGCGGCACTTGTAGGGGCCGCTGCTTGGTGGCGCCAGGGAAAGTTATTGGCGCCTGCAGCCATCACAGGGGTCACTCTGACCCCTGTGTTGTCATATTGGATGTTGCGTGCCGGCATCATCGTTCCGGTTGCGTCTTGGCTGGTTATCGAGGTGGCCGCGTCGCTCGTTGGTTTCCTGGCGCAGACTCGGTTCATTCGCCATCGTTTGAGTGAAGCCATAGAAGGGCGACAAGATTATGCTTTCCGCCTGCAAGCGGTTGCGCATGAAATCAAGACTCCTCTGACGGCGATTCACCTTTCCAGCCAGCTGATCACAGAGCCAGCCGTTCCCGAGCACAAAAAGGAAGAGATCGCCCAGCGGATTCACAAAGAAGCCGGGCGCCTGTCCGGCGTCGTCACCACGTTCCTTGACGTGGAGCGTATCTCGGCTGGCGTGCTGAAGCTGCAAAAACGACCGGTTGATCTCTCTTCACTAGTGGCCGACGCGATTGAGCGCGCTCGGTTGCTGGCACTGAAGAAGAGCATCGGAATCGAGCAGGATCTCGAACCTGAAGTGATTGCGGCTGACGCCGAGTTGCTTCAGTTTGCGATCTACAACCTACTGGTCAATGCCGTTAAATACAGCCCGGACGGATCATCGATCCGCATTACATTACGGTCCGACGGGCAGGCCGCGTGTCTGGCCGTAGCGGATCAAGGGTGCGGCATTGAGTCTTCCGAGCAGCAACGAATTTTCGAGCGTTTCTATCGAAGCAAACGACATCGGGACGATCCCACAGGAGGCTCGGGCGTCGGCTTGGCGTTGGTAAAGGAAATCGTCACCCAGCACGGAGGCAGGATCGAAGTAGAGAGCAAGGCGGGACAAGGCTCGACCTTCAGGGTGTTCCTGCCGCGAGAGGCGATCCATGAAAACAAAACCACCAGTTCTGCTAATCGATGATGACGAGGGCATTACCTTCTCGATTGCCACGTTTTTGGAAGCCAAGGGCTATCCGACCACGGTGACCAATAGTGGGAGCGAGGGGTTGCGACTCGCCTCGGAAGGATGCTTCCCAGTGGTCCTGTCGGATATCTACATTGACCGCGTGACGGGACTCGACATTTTGAAGGCCGCAAGGCAGGCGAACTCGGCTTGTGCGGTCATCTTGATAACAGCCAAGGGCTCGATGAGAACAACCGTAGAAGCCGAAGCCCAAGGTGTGTTCGATTACCTTGCCAAGCCGCTGGAATTGGACCACTTGCTCGAAGTAGTGGACAGAGCAGCTTATTCGCTCCAATCCGAGGAGAGCCCCGCTCCAGAAGCTTCCTCTGACGACGAGATGGTTGGCGTAACGCCAGCGATGATCGACTTGTACAAGAGCATCGCGCGCGCAGCTCGGTCAGAGGCGACAGTTCTGATTCGCGGAGAGACCGGTAGCGGGAAAGAGTTGGTGGCGCACGCGATTCATCGCGCAAGCCCTGGAGCACAGCAGCCGTTTGTACCCGTCGACTGCGCCGCCGTTCCTGAGAACCTTTGGGAGAGCGAGCTGTTCGGTGCGATCAGGGGCGCCTTTACCAGTGCCGAGAAGGATCGCGCAGGCATCGTTGAACAGGCTCGCGGTGGCACCGTATTTCTTGACGAGATTGGCGAGATTCCCACGTCTTTCCAGGCCAAGCTGCTCCGCTTTATCGAGGCGAAGGAGTATCGCCCCGTTGGCGCCACGGCACCCAGAACGGCGCGGGTGAGAATCCTGGCAGCCACGAACCGGCCGCTTGAAGCAATGGTGGAGGACGGGGAGTTTCGTGCCGACCTCTATCATCGTCTGAACGTCCTCCAGATCCACGTTCCGCCACTGCGCGAACGAACCCAGGATATCCCTCTCCTCGCCGAACGCTTCCTCAATGAAGCCAATCGCCACCGCGGCAAGCAAGCACGGTTGGAGCCCGCGGCGATTAGGGCTCTCGAAGCGCACGAATGGCGAGGGAATGTCCGCGAACTGAAGAACACCATTGCCCGAATGGTGGCGATGTTTTCCCCAGGTCCTCTCGGTGAAACGGAAGTTCGCAGGGCGCTGACGACCGGTTTGACAGAAGGAGTACGGCCAACGAACTCCGTAACACTCGAAGATGCGGAAAAGAAGCACGTGCTGGAAGTGCTGCAGCTGTGCGGGGGCAATCGCACCTTGGCAGCCGAGCGCCTCGGAATCCAGCGCCGCACCATTTACAAGAAGCTCCAACGCTGGGGCCTCCTGCGCGATGGGCACGCTAGCGTGCCCGGAACGCACGGAACGGACGGAGAAGCGGAAAGCTAGGCCCCTAGTATCAATAACTTGCACCGCGCAGTAGCGGTCATCGGATTGCTTTTACGGAAAGCGAGGCTAAAGTGACTCGGACCTACTTCAATTTGACGGTTATGGTTGTCCTGCTGCTGGTTGCCCTGCCCATGTGGGCAGCCCCCGGCGGCGTGCAGGGACAAATGGCCGCCGTGAAGGGGAAAGTTAGCCTGGTGCGCGGCCAGGCGTCTCCTGTCCTTCTGCGTAAGCATGACACAGTCGAAGCCGACGACGAGATCCTCACGGATCACAAATCGTCGGCCACGATCCGGATGCCCGATGGCAGCACTGTCCGCATCTACCCCGACTCGCACGTGGTGCTTCGCAACGAGACCGGCAGTTGGAAAGAATTCCTTCAAGTCTTCCTCGGTACCGTACGCGTGCAGATCGAGAAACTGAGTGGCAGACCCAATCCCAAATCGATGACCACGCCCACCGCAATCATCGCGGTAAGGGGAACCATCTTTAGTGTGGCGGTCGAACAAAACGGGGACACTCAGGCGGGCGTTGGAGAAGGACTCGTCAGCGTGGCGAACCTGCTCCAGCCTCAGAACGAGGTGCTGCTGAAGCCCGGGCAGTCGTGCTGGATGCGGCACGGCCAGCAACGGCCGACCCAACCGCAAATGATGACCCAACCAATGCCCGGTCTGATGGGCATGGATGGGATGAATATGGGCGGATGGGGCGACATGGGCATGGGAGCAGGCAGATCGGCCAGCGGCATGGGCAACAAAGGCGGCATGGGACAAACGGGGCCGCACAAGTAGTAAGTCCGAGTCACTTTAGCCTCAATCTCATTTCGAGGTGAAAGCAATGAAAAGCATGGTAACGGTGTTTCTTACTTTGGTTTTGCTGGCAGTTGTTCCAACCCAGGCATTGGCCCAGAGGGGCAGCAGCGTGGGTCATGGCAATGGTGGTGGCTGGAGCATGGGTTCCGGACGCCAGATGGGCGGGTCGCAGAACATGGGTTCCGGAAACTGGGGCTCGATGGGTAGCGGCCAAATAGGACAGTGGGGTAACGGCGGCTGGGCGGGCAATCAGGGCAACAACCAGTGGGGTCGCGGCCAAAACCAGAATCAGCGTCATGACAAGAACCGGAACCGCAATACGAACAATGGTCAGTACGGAAGCAACCAGGGCGGCAGACGTCAAGGGGGCACAAACCGACACTAGCGATCACCCGTATTCCCGCGGGACGGAGTGCAACGCGACAACAGCCGGGAGCGGGTTGGCGGCATGACAGCAGGCCTGTTCCCACTGCGTCTCCGGGTGAAAGCTTCGACAGCAAGCCACCGTGCTGAAAAATCCTATTATGAGGTTTGAAATCATGAAAAATTCGTTAGAGCAAAAAATCCTTCGAGTCGCAGCCTATAGCGCATGCGCTGCCCTGTTTGCGTCATTACTGTTGCTGCTTGGGTGCGGAGGCAGTACCTCCTCTTCCCCCAATCCGAATCCTCAACCGAACACAACGGCCTTGCAGGTCAACCTCGGAGACGCACCTTCCGATCGACTGGTCGCAGTGAGCATGACTCTTGGGTCCATGACGCTCACAAACAGCAGTGGAAGCAGCGTCACGGTTGTGTCCTCGTCGACCCCAGTGGAGATGATGCATCTCATGGGAACAGTGGAACCGATTTCGCTGGTGAACGTGCCCCAAGGCACGTACTCTGGCGCCAGGATCAGTATTTCGTCCGCGGTCGTTATGTACATGGACCCGAGCACGATGCAGCTGGTGCAGAAATCCGTTCCGGGGCCCATGGCGGCAAACGTGAACTTCAGTCCAAGCCTTACTGTCGGAACTTCGCCGATGGTTCTGAACCTGGATATGAACATGGCTTCGTCGGTCTCGATCGACAACTCTGGCAACGTAACTATGACGCCCACCATGACGGCGTCGATGAATTCATGCTGCACCGGCAACTCTCACGATCCGGAGAACGGCGGGATGGAGCACATGACGGGAACCGTGATGAGTTCCTCGGGCAATTCTTTCATGATGTCGATGCTGCAAAGTTCTCAAAACATCTCGGTCACCACTGGCTCCAACACACATTTCATGGGGATGGGCGGGATGGGTGGCATGTCGAACGGCATGATCGTGATGGTAGACGCGACCATGCAGTCGGACGGAACCTTCATGGCCCAGAGAGTCGCGTCGATGATGGCGATGTCCGGCGGCTCGATGGCAGACGGCCTCGTCACGAGCCTGAGCGGCAGTCCTGTGACACAGTTAACCATTGGCACTATGGATGGAACAGGTTCGGGGATGATGGGCTCAGACCTTGCGGGCACGATGACGGTAAATGTTAGTCCGACCGCTGCATTCAACATCGATTCCGATAACGTGGACATGAGTGATTTGCCGTTCACCCCTACTTTTGACGGAACCACGGTATTCAAAGGGCAACGGGTCGAGGCCATCAGCAGCACCGGGATGATGCAAGGTGGCGGCATGGGCGGCATGATGGGCGGCAGTACGATCAACGCCAGCGAGATCGATCTGGAGCAGCAGGGGCTGAGCGGGACCGTGTCAGGTTACGCAGGTGCTGCGCCGACCATGTTCACGCTCACGCTTCCCGCTGACTCCGCCTTCACGACGCTGACCGGCTCGACTACCGTAAATGTCTTTCAGAAAGCGGGAACAGAACTGTGGGGCATGACCACGATCACCAACGGCAGCACGGTGCACGTCCGCGGCCTCTTGTTCTTCGATGCCAGCACGTACAAGCTTGTCGCCGGCCGGATTATGGCACCGTAGATTGACGAGGAGATTGGTGGACACGCGCCCTCCCGGAGAAGCTGGATGTCCGGCGCCTCCGTACGGTTTCGTGTAATAAAGATCCAGCCAATTGCATTTATTGAGCTGATAACGGCAAGGACCAGTGGAAACAGCAACGTGACTCGGCACTCGCCACGTGTTGTCACCGGGGAGCGTCCAGAACAGGAGGGATATATGTTTGAAGATCTGTTGGAAAAATTGAAGAAGTGCGACCAAGTCCCATATGAGGCTGGGCAACATTTCATTCGTATCCTTCCAACAAGCTCAGCGGGGTTTTCACTCGTGATTGAGTGGATCTGGGACACCCACTTCACCGTATTCCTGGACGGCTGGCATCAGGATTTCGACTCCTATGAAGAAGCCCTGAGCTGTTTTACTCGTGCTGCCACTGGGGACTACCGACTGAAAGCCAGAAACAAGGGCAGTGTTCCCTTTCGGTGGACGGTTGAGTATTGGGACGGTTCATGCTGGGTTGAGCACTCAACGACCACCAACCTCATCTATCCGTTCTGGAGGCCTACGACCACGAAATATCTCCGCAATCACTTGCACTGTGGAGGCACCTTGGATACGTCACGATTGGCGTGGAGCTTAGCGGCAGCCTCGTGACCAATGGCGGGACTCGAACCCGCGGCCTCCTGCGTGAGAGGCAGGTGCGCACGTGTTCAGATCGACTAAATGCCCGAGTGAGGCTAAAGCCTAGCCAAGAGAAAAAGGGCCAAGTTGTAGGTAGCGTGCGCGAGGGCTGGAGTTGTAGTGTGAAACCACTCTACCGTCAAACGACCCCGAATGCGGCGGGCAGCGGCCAGAAAGCCGGGCAATCTCGCGATCGAAACTGCGGAAGGCTGCCGTCAGTCAAGGTGCGATCCGTAAGAATAATCTGGCCGCCCTTGTGCAGTGAGGTAATCCCAAACGTGAGCAAGATTTAACTGCTCCGGCCTGATCTGTGCCACGCCGAGGCGTGCTTGGAATCGAAGAGCCGGGCAGCAGTTAAAGTGCGATTGGTGAGAAAAGACGAGAACGATGGCGCAAGAAACCCGTTGGAGACACGACGACAACCTCGCACCGACCCGCCTTCGATTCTGCACTCCAGCCGGGTACAGTCTGTCAGCGAGATCGCGATCAGTGAAGAAAAGTTTCGAGGTTGCCGGCCAAACAAGGTTGCACCCAGCCGAACTCGTTCTGGACAGTGAGAACGCAATCGGTGAAAAGAGTTCGCATACCCTCTGCGGCTCGATGCGCAAGCGCCCTGACGGTTTCGCCTCAAGTATGCAATCGTCTTTGATCGTGAATGGAATCAGGCGGCTGCAAGACACGTGTCCCCACCGTTCCGGCTTTCCCATAAACTTCCCGTCCAACTAACGACGCGCCTCGGCATCGCCAAAACCGCGATAGCCGCGAATGCGAACAAGCTAGTTCCGGTGTAGTGTCCATGCCGCAAGGGGAAACTACGTGTTCTCGTCCGCAGAGGAACTGTCGGAGAAGCTACGGGCCGCACGATACATCATCGACCCCGTAACGCTTTCGGTTGTGTATCTCGCCGCCCGTATGCAGAAGCCGCTGCTAGTTGAGGGGCCTCCTGGATGCGGCAAAACCGAGCTTGCATATGCCGTGGCTGCCGCCGCAAGTGTGGCCGTGGAGCGACTCCAGTGCTACGAGGGAATCAGCGAGGACAAGGCGATCGGGAAGTTCGATGAGGGACTTCAAAAACTATTCTTGGAAACTCAGGGCGAACATCTTGAAAAAGACTGGAGCGAGATCCGAAGACGATTACACACCCTAGATTTCTTTGCAGGCGGACCACTCCTTCGTGCGTTACGTTACGAAAATCGGCCTTGCGTGCTGCTCATAGATGAAATCGACAAGGTGGACCAGGGCTTCGAAGCCTTGCTTCTGGAAATCCTCAGTGCCTGGCAGATAACGGTGCCGAAACTCGGAACGATAGCGGCGGCAACGATTCCTTTTGTTGTGCTCAGCTCGAACGAGGAGCGACGGCTTGGCGACCCGCTTCGACGACGGTGTTTCTACCTGCGCTTCGAGTATCCAACAGTCGAGCGAGAGACCGAGATCTTAGCGGTAAGGAGCAAGAGCGACCGCCCGGGACTACGTGGACAACTCGCAGGATTAGCGCACGCGCTACGCGGCTGGAACATGGAAAAGCCTCCGTCGATCGCGGAAATGTTGGACTTGGCGCAAGCTCTGGAGATCTTGGGCATGGAAGAGATCTCCCACGAGCAACGGGACTTACTGCTGCCACTGTTGGCGAAGACGGAGGCAGATCGAAAACGGTTGCTGCTGCGCGCAGGTTTTGAAGGCTTGGTCGCAGATTCGAAGCGATATCGAGATGAGTTAATGGGGCAGGCAGGGCCTGGCAAGGTGGGGCCGGGTAAAGCAGTGTCCCTGCCAGCGGAGGCTGTTGCGTGAGCAGGACAGGATTAGCCTTCTTTCTGCTGGTGCTGATGCAAACGGCAACGGCGCAGGTCGTAAATGGAGCTGGAGATGTGCGTGGCCTTTGTGCACGCTGGGCAGAGTATTACGCAACGATCTATCAAGTCCCCGTGGACCTTGTAGAAGCCATCATCGACGAGGAGTCAGGTTGGAACCCGTCTGCAATTTCCAACACAGGCGCCGTCGGCCTGATGCAACTGATGCCCCAGACAGCCGTGCGCTTTGGGGTTCGGAATCGATTTCATCTGGATGAGAACATCCGGGGCGGCGTGGCCTATCTAGCTTGGCTGAACCAGAAATTCAGTGGGGATCTCCGGTTGGTCACGGCAGCCTACTACGTTGGTGAGGCACCAATCCTTTCGCGGAGATTGGAATATTCGTCTGCCGATGTGCAAGGGTACGTGAAAAGAGTGGCAAGAAGATACCGAGCCAGACGAAGACATAAGGCGATGGTCGAGTCGACGGAACAGCGTGAACTAGAGGTGGAACATGAGCATCCGTAGAGCAGCATTGGTTCTGTGCGGGTTGTTGTCGACGTCTATGGTAGGCAACACACAAGTGGTAAACGTAAACCCGCAAGTACGGACAAAGGCCACCGCGGACGGGAAGGTCACAATTGTAGAGATCGCGGCGCATTTTGTGACGGCGATCCGAATGCCGGAAGCCGTGAATTCGGTTGCCGTTGGCGACCCCGCGCTGTTTCAGGTAGAGCATTCAGAGCGAGAACCGGAGTTGGTCTTGGTGAAAGCGCTCACTGAAAAAAGCGTCCAAACCAATTTGCTCATCTCTGGTGTCCACGGCCGCCAAATTAGTCTGCTCCTGGTTAGCCGGGGACCTTCTGCGGCTCCCGCCAAGGTGGATTTTCTTCTGCAGTACAAACCGTCCGGAAGTTTTTTGGTTGAACCACAAGTCGTCCCCTTCCCATTGGTTGGGCAGACCACCCCTCTCGGGAAAGCACAGCCAGTGGCAAATAGCACGGTGACGAACGGCGCTGATAGGCAGCCGTTACTGATCTCCACATCACTGTGGACAAGCGCTTCGAATATGCCGAACTCGCCACCGGAACCGGCGGTGAGCCAGGCGCACCCGAGATCGTTGGATGATTTGCTAGAGCGTCAGGAACGGGCTCCTCTGCCCGCGCTGCATGGCGAACGAGAGGAAGGAGAGAAGGTCAAGGGGGATCGCTTGCGGACAG
>VFSW01000575.1_pt1 | contig 54073 bp, 55 predicted proteins | sample 5358111 | NCBI WGS metagenome assembly VFSW01 (sample SAMN11554181, study PRJNA540505) | mine drainage metagenome | isolation source: sediment from site ElyBrook_90M | place: USA: Ely Copper Mine, Vershire, VT | collected 2017
TCCAGTATAAAACAAAACTGCCCTAACTTGTTCTACTTATTTCCTGACAGTCCCTAAGTATTTACACGACTGGCGCGAAGTATGGAAGGCACAACCTTTCTTCTTGACCCAAAGGTCACGAGCGATCTTGTGGAGATGCTCGACCTCGATCTGCGTTTCGCTCCACTGATTTGCCAAGGAGAATATCTTGCAGCCCCCTGAGCCAATTTCTCGTGCATGTCTGCCAGAGTTGATGCTCGTTCCGCGGCCAGCTTGTAGTAGCTCGCCAAGCTGCGACAATGGTCACCCATGGTTGGGTATTTGCTGGGGTATCGGAACGTATTCTTATCGTATTCGGCCAGGTCCTCTTCGTGTTCCTAGTGTTTTGCCTCTAGGTCTTGCGCTTCCGCGCGGTAGTATGCCGCGAGGCGTTGATGCTCGGCTGGCGTTTTTGCTGACGCAAGAAGCGCCTTCAGTTCCTTTCTCGTCAGCTTCTCGTGCCAGGCGGCTGGAGTTTCTTTGGGACAGCCGACTTCGTAAGGTAGGACGGCGGCAATCCACGGCAGATTCGTTTTGTCGCCGGTGTACGGATATGGCACTGACTGCGGCCAAAGTAATCGGCAGATCGAGTTGCGATAATGCCAACGATTAGAACCCTTTGGTCGACCTCGCAGGCGAGGGTGGCTTCCCCACTCTCCACCCGTGAACGGGAGGCCCACCCCATCTTCAGTTCGCAGAATCGCTGGAATGGGGGGGTGGTCCGGTACGTACGACGGAGTTGACCACCTACGGTCATTTGGCGAAGCGCGGTCAAGGGGCCGTGGAATCCAGATGTCGCGCGGAAGCGTCCGCCCTGCGGAACCTCCAGGCTGCCCTGCCTCTACAACCCAATCTCGGTCAGCGTCGCCCAATCGAGCTTAACGAAATGAAGGGAGTAACGAGCAATCGGGGGAGCACGTCAATTTTTCGCTTCTTCGGCCATCCCCTGGTGGTAGACTGCGAGCCCGCGAGCATCCTCGGCAGCCTGCCGGAGCTCCTTGCTAAGGGAGTCGCAGTGCTCAAAGGACCGCTGACTCCCCGGATGCTTCGCAGCAGCGGGACCGGGGTTCCGTTGATAATACGGAGCCAGTTCTCCATGTAGCTTGGCCGCTGCCTCGTACCTGTCCGCTTCCTCGTTGTAATACTGGGCGGCAAGCTCGTGATCCGCCTTTGTTTTTGGGTTGGCGATTATCTTCTTGAACTCTTGTGGGCTCAAGGTTGGCGTAGTGTTCATCTTTTGTGCGCCAGCCGGAACCGAAATGAAAGCCGCCAGCACCGCAATCGAAGCGGTTAAGAGCGCCGCCTTGAGTGTGCCGGTATTCATCAGATGCTTCAGCATTGTCTTTATCTCCTCTGAATTCGGTGAGAACTGCCCGTTCTCGTCGTTCGCCTTAACGAAGAGCACGCGGAGCGCCGTTTGTAGGGATTTTCGGTGCTTCGGACCGACCGGCACCGAAACGAAAATCGCCTAGGAGCCTGTCCGAGTATTCAAAAAATCGCCAAGTTCAACCACAATATTTTGTGTTGAAATGTTTGGTAATACTACATGCTGCCTCGAAGGGTATTTGTCGGACAGGCTCCTAGTCGCTGCTGAAGCAACCACGGCAAGAGCGGCCGAGGTCGATCTGGGTCCTCGCGGCGTTGACCCGGAATGTTGCTCATTTTTGATTTTTGCATCTTCGAGGCCCGTCGTTCCCATGACACCACCCATCATCCCGCCTACTGATCTGCTCGTGAGATGGAATTCGACATCCTGAGCACTCTGGAAATTCGAACCGCCAATCGTGAGCATAAAAGTGGACCTCATCGCGCGGTTCTATTGAGACTCTTGAGCCAGTTTCTTGTGCATATCTGCAAGCTCCGACGCCTGCTCAGCAGCCATTTTGTAGTAGCTCGCCAAGCTGCGGCAATGGTCACCCATGGTTGGGTATTTGCTGGGGTATCGCAGTGTATTCTTATAATATTCGGCGAGGTCTTCTTCGTGTTCCTGGTGTTTTGCCTCCAAGTCCTGCGCTTCCGCGCTATAGTACGCAGCGAGGCGTTCATGATCGGCTGGCGTTTTTGCTGACGCAATCAGGGCTTTCAGTTCCTTTTTCGTCAGCTTCTCATGACGGGCGGCTGGTTGCGCGAGTGGCACAGCTACGGCCAGAGCGAGCAAAATGCCCATTCTCAGAATCTTTGAAATAAACATGATTCACCTCACTTGGCTTTGATTTGCGGAATTGTCGTTCTCGGAGATCACGGGGCTGTACCAACGCGTAAACGTATCGCGCACCGAACTCGCCCGAATCGTCAGTTGATCGCCGGATCGCTCGGATGGTATCGGCATCTGTGTGCAATCTGGCTCGGAAGGAGGCGTCTGCCCATCAAGAGCTCGCATCATTTGCTCGTTACAGCGGCCACACAGGATCTGATTGCCGTGCTGGCGGTGGCCCGAGCGATAGCACTTCCGGCAAGATGCGAAAGCGACGGTGACCCTATTTCTCGCGTCGCGTTCAACGAAGAAGTCGGCCGGCTGGTTGGATCCAAGGGAGTAGGTGAACAGTGCCGGCAGGTTCGGTTTGAGTTCGCGGACATTGAGGGCTACGTCTTCTGCCTGGAGTAGCGCCTTCGTGGGAATTTGAGCTGTTGGGAGGAGGAGCCACAGCCAGAGCGTTGCGAAACCGAAGAGGATGCCGAACGTGAGCCAGATCGGCCATGCCTGACGCCACGTAATTTTTAATCCCCGTTTGCGGTCGCGTTTGCTGATGCTCATTCGAGTCTCCTCCATGCAGATCGTGAATAACAGCCATCGTGCAAATCGAGTACCAATGGCGGCCCGCTCAGCTAGACTATTGGGATTCGTCCCCTGCCCTCAGATCTCAGAAAGAATCTTGGTAGTCCGTGGCTGAAATGGGGCACGCACCGGCTCATTTCCGGCAACAGAGATCGAAAAACGGCTCGCCTCTCCAATGCTGTTCATCCACTCCGAACCGTCGAAAGCGATAGTATAGTACCGGACAGCCATATGATGGGCGGACTTGGGCTGCTGTTATGGGGCATTTGAGCCAACCGCGGGCCGCGATCAGTGGCGAGTCGAGACCGAAGTGGTGGTTCGAGCTGTTTTTGGTGTTCGGCCACCGATTTGCATGGCAACTTGCAATGCTGAGAACAGCGAATGGGATAGCAAGGGAGCCGAGGAGAATTTTGCCTCTCCTGTTGATAGTTGCATTTCTATTCGCATCTTCCGCGTGTGCGACGATGATTCCGATTCCTGCGGCATCCCCACATCCGTGCTGCCCGAATCCCGGGCATTCAGATCCGGACCGGTGCGAGAAAACTGGATGCATCTCGACGGTCCCAGTGCTTCCGCCGGAAGCAGCCACCAGCATGATCGAGTTCCCGGTCGGCGCTGTCATGGATAGAGAGCCCGTGGCAGAAGATTCGGTGCCGGAATGGGGAGTCAATCCCGCAATTCGTCCACCTGATTTCGAGCTGTTTCTTAGGCATCATCAGCTTATAATCTAGAGCCACAGTTCAATATTAGCGCGGGCGTCGACTCGACGGTCGTGTCCGTCGAGGCGAAAGCCGCGGACATTGGCTTAGTTGCAGGCGTATCGGTTCAAGGTTTGAAGCCAAAAAGAGAGGCATAACAGTGAAGCACTATTGGGTATTCGTTGTGGCCATCGGCATTCTACCGGCTCCCGCGCAGGAAGCGCGGCTAACGCTACGGGAACTGACGAGCGAGGCCATTAAGAACAATCCCGAAATTGTCGCGGCGCAGAAAAGTTACGAAGCCGCGCGGCAGCGTCCGACCCAGGAAAGCAGCCTCCCCGATCCGATGATCTCGCTGGGATATGTAAGCGTCGGCAATCCGTTGCCCGGCGCTGGGCTGGGGAGCCAGGTCCTTTCAAATATTGGCGTCATGTATTCGCAAGAACTCCCATACCCCGGCAAGCTGAAACTTCGTGGAGAGATTGCATCGAAGGAGGCCGAGGCGGTGTTTCAGCAGTATCAGGGCATTCAACTGGCTGTCATCTCCCGGCTCAAACAAGCTTATTTTCGGCTTCAGTACACCTATGCGGCGTCAGACCTGCTCATTCGCAATCGCGAGCTGCTCAACAGACTCGTAAGCGTCACCGAGGCACGCTATTCGGTGGGGAAGGCCGCGCAACAAGACGTTTTCAAAGCTCAGACGCAGGCCAGCATTCTCGAAACGCGACTTGTGAAGCTGGAGCAGCAGCGCCTTAGTAGCGAGGCGGAGATTAACGGCGTTCTGAATCGACGCCCCGGCAGTCCGGTCGGACGCCCGGAAGACGTCAAACCGAAAGAGCTTACGGCGACGCTCGAAGAACTGTATGCCGCGACAGGGCTGAATTCGCCGATGCTCCAGCGCGATCAGAAAATGATCCAACGGTCGGAGTTGGCAGTCAACTCCGCTCGCAAGGAATATTATCCGGACATGACTCTTACCGGAGGCTATTTCAACCAGGGATCGATGTCTCCGATGTATCAGTTTCAGGCCAATTTCAAGGTGCCGATCTATTTCTGGCGGAAACAGCGTGCCGCGGTAAACGAGCAAGTCAGCATGCTTTCTCAAGCCAGGCGGACATACGAGGCCACCGATCAGTCGCTTCACTTCCGCATCAAAGACGACTACACCATGGCGCAGGCTTCATCGAAGCTCATGAGACTGTATGCCCAGACTGTCGTTCCACAAGGAAATCTGGCGCTCGAATCATCGCTGGCAACGTACGAAACGGGCTCGGTGGACTTCCTATCCGTCCTTACGAACTTTACAACCGTACTCGACTACGAAATGAACTACTACGAAGAGGCGCTCAACTACCTGCTGGCCCTGAGCCGTCTCGAAGAAATGACGGGCCGGCCCTTAACGGATTGAGGCGAATGAAATGAAGGTTATTCGTATTTTCGTATTCCTAGTCTTGATTGCTGCCGCATTCACAGGCGGATACGTCTACAAGGCCATAAAGGGCGTTGGCCCCGGTTCTACTGGCAAGAGTGAACGGAAGGTTCTCTATTGGGTAGATCCGATGCACCCTGCCTACAAGTCCGACAAACCTGGGATTGCACCGGATTGCGGCATGAAGCTCGAACCGGTTTATGCCGATGGCGGCGTACCCGCCGCGGCCCCATCCGGCGCGGAGCGTAAGGTGATCTATTACCGGGATCCAAAAAATCCGGCCTACAAATCTCAGCAGCCCGGATTGAACCCCGAAACGGGCAACCAATTGGAGCCCGTATACGCAGACGACATGTCCGCAATGCCGGTTGGCACTGTGCAGATTACTCCGGAAAAGCAGCAATTAATCGGTGTGAAGTACGGACAAGTCGAAAAGATCGGCGGATCGCGGACGATTCGGGCGGTCGGCAAGGTCGCATTCGACGAGACACGGATTCAGCATGTTCACACCAAGATCGAAGGATGGATCGATCAGGTGTTCGTCGATTATACGGGTCAACTCGTCACCAAGGGCCAGCCGCTGATGACGGTTTATAGCCCGGAGATGCTGGCCTCGCAGCGCGAACTGCTGCTTGCTGTGAAAGCGAAGGATACGATGAAAAATAATCCCCTGCCCGCCGCCTACGATCAGAGCGAATCCCTGCTTCAGGCCGCACGGCGGCGGCTTGAACTGTGGGACTTGAGCGAAGCGCAAATTGATCAGGTGCTCAAGACCGGTCAGCCGATCAAGAACATCACGCTATATTCGCCAGCCACCGGCTACGTCACCGACCGCAAAGCCTTTCCTCAGCTGAAGGTGATGCCCGACACCGACTTGTACACGATCGTCGATCTCAGCCGGGTGTGGATCGTGGCGGATCTGTTCGAATACGAGGCTCCGAATATTCATGTCGGCGAAACTGCTCGCGTCTCTCTCCAGAGTCTTCCGGGCAGAGCCTTCAGCGCCCGCATCAACTACATACAGCCGCAAGTCGATCCCATGACCCGTACGCTGAAGGTCCGCCTCGATATGGACAACCCCGGGCTCATGCTCAAGCCGGATATGTACGCCGACGTGGAGTTCCGGATGTATCTGTCCGCCCAACTCACCGTCCCCGCGGATGCGGTGCTCGACGCTGGTGAGCGGAAGACCGTGTTTGTGGATCGTGGCAACGGTTTCTTTGAGCCGCGCCAGGTAACCACCGGCGAGCGCAATGGTGATCGCATCCAGGTTCTTTCCGGGCTCAGCGGTGGAGAGCGGGTTGTTACGTCGGGCAACTTTCTGATTGATTCCGAGAGCCAGCTCAAGGCGGCTGCTAGCGGGATGGGAGGCATGGCCGGAATGCCCGGAATGACGAATGAGCCGATGAAAGCACCGAACGGCGCGGCGGGAAAATCCGGAGAAAAGGCCGCCCCGCCCATGCCCGACATGCCGGGTATGGGAGCCAAAAAGCAATGATCAACGCCATCATCGAGCTCTCGGCCAAAAACAAGATCATGACATTTGTCCTGATCGCCGCGGCCGTGATGGCCGGCATCTGGTCGATGAAGAACGTGCCGCTGGACGCGCTTCCGGACATGAGCGATACCCAGGTGATCGTCTACTCACGCTGGGATCGAAGCCCCGACATTATGGAGGACCAAGTCACGTATCCGCTTGTGACCGCAATGCTCGGCGCGCCTAGGGTAAAGGATGTGCGCGGATTCTCGGATTTCGGGTACTCCTACGTCTACATCATCTTCGAAGAGGGCACGGATATCTACTGGGCTCGGTCCCGTACGCTTGAATATCTTTCGAACGTACTCCCGCGCCTGCCGCAAGGTGTCAAGACTGAACTCGGACCGGACGCGACGGGGATCGGCTGGGTGTTTCAATACGTCCTCGTCGACACAACTGGCAAGCAGAGTCTTGCCGACCTGCGTAGCTATCAGGACTGGTACCTGCGTTACTACCTCAAGTCGGTTCCCGGCGTCGCGGAAGTCGCGCCCCTCGGCGGTTTTGTCCGCCAATACCAGGTCAACCTCGATCCCAACAAGCTCCAGTCGTTCAACATCCCGATCAGCAAAGTAGTGGACGCCGTGCGCAGCGGCAATAACGATGTCGGCGGCCGACTGATCGAATTCACAGGCGCCGAGTACATGGTCCGCGGACGGGGATACGCGCAATCGACCGATGATATCGCCAAGATCGTCCTCGCCAAAAACCAAAGCGGCGTTCCGATCCGAATTGCGGACGTAGGCGACGTGACGCTCGGACCGGATATCCGCCGGGGCGTGTCCGACTGGAACGGTACCGGGGACGTGGTCGCAGGTATCGTTGTTATGCGCCAGGGAGAGAACGCTCTCCAGGTGATCGAACGCGTCAAGCAGAAGCTGCATGACATTGAGGGCGGGCTTCCAGCCGGGGTCAAGGTTCTCACCGCATATGATCGGTCCGAACTGATCCTGCGATCGATCGAGAACCTGAAACACACTCTTACCGAAGAACTAATTATCGTGGCGATCGTGATCATTATCTTTCTTTGGCACTTTCCGAGCGCAATCACTCCGATCGTGACCATTCCGGTGGCGGTCATTATTTCGTTCATCCCCATGAGGATGATGGGCCTCACTTCGAACATCATGTCGCTCGGCGGCATTGCAATAGCGGTGGGTGCGATGGTGGACGCGGCGATCGTTGTCGTGGAGCAGACGCACAAGAAGCTTGAAGAATGGGAGCGTGAAGGGCGGAAGAAGGACTACCACCGGGTGGTGATCGATGCGGTAAAGGAAGTCGGCGGGCCGAGTTTCTTTGCGCTGCTGGTCATCGCGGTGGCCTTCCTGCCGGTCCTCACGTTGGAAGCACAGGAAGGCAGGTTGTTCAAGCCGCTGGCGTATACAAAGACTTTTTCAATGATCATTGCGTCGGTTCTGGCGATTACGCTGGTTCCGGCGATTCTGATCCTGGTAATGCGCATGAAGAACTTCGAGTTTCGGCCGAGATGGCTGGCCCGAGCGACGAATGCAATCCTGGTCGGCAAGATTCACTCGGAAGAAAATCACCCGATCAGCAAAGTACTGATTCGACTGTATGAGCCGGTGTGCGCTTGGTCGTTGCGTTGGAAGTGGTTGGTGATCGGTGCGGCTATTGCCCTGGTATTTCTGACCGTCCCGGTTTTTGAAAGACTCGGCTCCGAGTTCATGCCGCCGCTCGATGAAGGATCGCTACTCTATATGCCTTCCACTCTTCCCGGCATATCCGTAACCGAGGCGGAGCAGTTGCTGCAAGTGCAGGATCGGATCATCAAGCAGTTCCCTGAAGTAGATACGGTGCTGGGTAAGGCGGGTCGCGCTGAAACGTCGACAGATCCGGCGCCGTTCTCAATGATGGAAACCGTCATTGTCCTGAAACCGGAGACACAGTGGCGAAAGGTGGATACATGGTATTCCTCGTGGGCGCCTGAATGGGCGAAGGGGATCTTCCGTCGGTTCACGCCGGACCATATGTCGACGGAGCAACTGGTCGAGGAAATGAACCAAGCGCTCAAGATCTCCGGCACCTCGAACGCTTGGACGATGCCTATCAAGGCACGCGTTGACATGCTCACCACTGGCATCCGCACGCCTGTTGGAATTAAGATCTACGGTGCCGATATCAAGAAGATCGAAGATCTCGGCACCCAGATCGAGGCTTTGCTACCGCGAGTGCAAGGGACGCGAAGCGTCTTTTCGGAGCGCACCAGCGGCGGTTACTTCCTTGATTTCAAGTGGAATCGTGACGAACTCGCGCGCTACGGCCTCAGCATCGACAACGCCCAGGACGTGTTAATGAGCGCCATTGGCGGCGAGAATGTCACGACTACGATCGAAGGCCGAGAGCGCTATTCAGTGAACGTACGCTACAAGCGGGATTACCGCAGCGATCTCAACACATTAGGACGTGTTTTGGTGCCGACCATGGATGGTCAGACACAAGTCCCAATCACGCAGCTCGCCGAAATTCGTACCGTCAGCGGCCCCGCAATGCTGCGGGACGAGAACGGTATGCTTAACGGCTATGTATACGTAGACGTCGCCGGCCGGGACATCGGCAGTTATGTCGACGAAGCGAAAAAAGTCGTGCGTGCCAGTGTGACGCTACCCGCCGGATATTCGCTCGCATGGAGCGGCCAATACGAGGCCATGCAGCGCGTGCGGGAAAAACTGACCGTGGTGCTCCCCGTGACGATCTTGCTCATCGTCATGTTGCTGTACTTCAACACGAAGTCGATGACCAAGACCATGATCATCATCCTGGCGGTGCCGTTTTCAGCCGTGGGCGCCATTTGGTTCCTTTATTTCCTCGGCTATAACATGAGCGTCGGTGTGTGGGTTGGTTTGATCGCCCTCATGGGTGTCGATGCTGAAACCGGCGTGTTCATGATGCTGTACCTGGACCTGGCGCATGATCAGGCGAAGGCCGAAGGCAAGCTCAACAGCCTTCGAGACCTTCAAGCCGCGATCATGCACGGCGCAGTGAAAAGAATCCGTCCAAAGTTCATGACGGTCGCCACTATGTTTATGGGCCTGGTGCCGATCATGTGGTCTGTCGGCACTGGCGCCGACGTGATGAAGCGCATCGCTGCGCCCATGATCGGCGGCATCTTCACTTCATTCCTTCTTGAATTAGTTGTCTATCCGGCAGTTTACGAGGTTTGGAAATGGTTCGAATTGAAAAAAGAACTCTCTCATTCATAGGCGGCCTGCTGCTGTCGCCGGCGCTGTTTTCGCAGAGCCTTCAATATGAAGCGTGGTATGCGCACTCGCGCCCGCCGCACCTTAAGAAAGCAGGCGCCTTCGGAACGCTGACGATCAGCGATACCGGGGTGTCGTTCGAGGAGAAATATAAGGACGGCAAAACACCAAAGCATCCGCACGCTTGGCGCTGGGACTACCAGGAGATCCAGCAACTGAAAGTCGCGCCCAAGTCCATGACGGTTCTGACTTACAAGGACAATAAGTGGAAGCTTGGCGCTGATCGACAGTACGAGTTCGCGCTCGTTTCCGAGAAAACGTTCGATGACGCATACAATGTCCTCAAGCGTCGCCTTGACCAAAGATTTGTGGCCGCAATCGGGGATAGTCCGAGCGGGATGCTGTGGGAGATCCCCGTGAAACATTTGCGACCACTCAGCGGCGATGAGGGAGTGCTCCTGGTGGGGCCTGATCAGATTGTCTATAAGTCAACGAAGACCGACGAGTCACGATCCTGGCGCTATGAGGATATCGACAACATCAGCAGTTCGGGACCATTCCAGTTGACGATCACTTCATTCGAGCGCGCCCGTATGCACTACGGCAGCCGAAAGAGCTTCGAGTTCGAGTTAAAACAGCGGCTCGAAGAGGCCCGATACAACGATTTGTGGTTGCGACTGAATCGCTCAAAGGGGCTCCAGGTCCTCGACTCGTACAGAGAGGGATGGGGGCAGTAGGCCGGCCGCGGTACCCGCCGCTGGCCCAGGAGAATCGTGAAGGTCTTTACAGAATGCGAGGGAGGGTCTGCATGAAGCTCAAGACTCGACTGATGCTCGTGACAGCAATCATCGTGTTGTTGATCCTCGGCGCCGCGGAATGGTTCAACTACGTCAGCATGGCCGGTTTTCTGAATAATCATCAGGCGGAGATGAAGCGAGGTCGAGACAATGTTTCCCTGGTGAGCGATCTTGAGCGAAGCAAGCACGATCTCTTGAGGAAGCTCGTTTATTTGCACGTCGCGCATGCATTGCTGACAGTTCTCGGGCTGATTGCGGTCCTTCACATTCTATGGTGGCGGCTGTTCCTTCGTCCGCTGGAACGGCTGCTTCAGCATATTCATGCCATGGGCCTCGGCACTTGGACAGAGCCGATTCGCGTAGAACGGCATGATGAACTTGGAAACCTCATCAAGGCCTTCAATGCACTTGGCGATCAGATCGCAGCGTCGGTGCAACAGGCCTCGGTGACTTCAAGGCTTGCTGCTATGGCATTACTCGGTGGGCGAATTGTGCGTAGGACTATCATTGTGCGGGATCATATTCGCGCTGTTCAGCTATTCTTGGAAGCTGCCCGACAGGAGGGAAGCGCCATTCCCGACCCTGTCGTAGCGAACCTGACCGCTATTGCTGGAGATCTGGACGAAATCGCAAACCAGTTTGAAGCTGACTTCACTCACGAATTTGAAAGTCACTCTGTGTCGGTGTCTGGCCGTACTCAGCTTGGAATCCGCTACCAGCGTCGGCAGTGTGCCAATGTCACCACAACTGATCATGCGCGCCTCATTTGAGGCGGTGATTGGCCCAAATCTTCCAGAATGGCGCTCCGAAACTTACCGGGATTCCGGCTTCGAAGCGACTGACGCGGATCTGGAGCAAACTAATCCGTGCTTGGCAGGATGTGGGCTTGCGATTGCTAGATCATGTGTGAACGAAGGCAGATGGGGCATCTTATTAGCCATGCGAATTCCGACTTGCCGCGCTGGTGTGTCCGCGTGCCGCGAAAGGAAGGACAACTATGTCGAAGGTAGCAAAACAGCTCAGAATGCGTCGAGCGAGCCGGAGCGTCGACGGCGAGTGATTCCAATATGATTCCGCACCTAGATTTTCGAAAACCATGGATCGCATATTTCTCTATGGAAATTGCGCTGGAACCGGACATACCGACATATAGCGGCGGCCTCGGAGTATTGGCCGGCGACACGCTGCGTTCCGCGGCCGACCTCGGCTTGCCAATTGTTGGCGTGACGTTGGCACACCGAAAGGGATACTTTCGTCAGCGACTCGGTAGCCACGGAGAGCAATTAGAAGAACCGGACCCATGGCATCCCGAAGAGAAGGCTGAACTCCTTGACAGAACGACATCAGTGACCATAGAAGGCCGGCGAGTCGTGTTGAGAGCCTGGCGCTACTGGATACGCGCCGCCCATCATCAAGTGCCTGTTTACCTCTTGGATACTGCCTCTCCTGAAAACTCTCCGTGGGACCAGGCACTCACGGACTATCTTTACGGCGGCGACGCGCACTACCGTCTCTGTCAGGAGGTGGTTCTGGGCATCGGCGGGGTCAAGATGTTGCGGCGGCTTGGACATGGTGAAATATCGACTTTCCACATGAACGAAGGTCACGCCGCGCTGCTGAGTCTGGCACTTCTCGAAGAACAGATTGGCGACGCCGATCTGGAAAAGTCGACCGCACGCGACCTTGAGGAGGTCCGGGAAAAGTGCGTCTTTACGACGCATACCCCAGTGCCCGCCGGTCTGGATCAATTCTCGAGAGACCTCATGCGGCAGATTCTAGGAGGCGACCGAGCCTCTGTTCTGGAGGCGACTCACTGCTGTCCCGAGAGTCTCCTGAATATGACATTCCTGGCGTTGCGCCTTTCACGATACGTCAACGGCGTCGCCATGCGGCACGGAGACGTTTCCCAGGATATGTTTCCGAAATATCCAATCCGAGCCATAACCAATGGCGTTCACGCGGCCACTTGGACTTCGGCGCCGTTCCAGGCGATTTATGACCTTCACTTGCCCGGCTGGCGGCGGGACAACGTGTATTTGCGGTATGCGATCAAGGTTCCTGTTGGTGAGATTCGTCAGGCGCACGCGCAGGCGAAGCGAGCATTACTCGAAACGATTGAGAGCCGTGTCGGCCAGCGGCTCGATGCCTCCGCTTTTACCATTGGATTCGCTCGCAGGGCGGCAACTTATAAGCGGACAACTCTCGTGCTGAGCGACCCGGAACGCTTGATTTCCACCGCCCGCACCGTGGGCCCGATTCAATTGGTCTTTGCCGGTAAAGCTCATCCTCAGGATGAGGGAGGGAAGTCCCTTATCCGAGAAGTGCTTGAGATCGCTTCCCGCTGCGCCCATGACGCACTTCGGATTGTGTACGTGCCGAACTACGACATGGAGTGGGGGAAACTCATAACCAGCGGTGTGGATCTGTGGTTGAACACGCCGCGGAGACCGCAAGAGGCATCCGGAACGAGCGGCATGAAAGCCTCTCTCAACGGCGTTCCGAGCCTGAGCGTACTGGATGGCTGGTGGGTTGAGGGTTGCATCGAGGGAGTGACGGGATGGTCGATTGGCGGCGACGGCGCCGGCAGCAGCGAAACTGAATCGTTATACGCGAAAATCGCAAACACAATCGTGCCCATGTTTTACCAGAAGCCGGATGCTTACGCTGCCGTGATGCGATCGTCTATCGCAATCAATGGATCTTTCTTCAACACTCAGCGAATGGTGACGCAGTATCTGACAAACGCTTATGCGCCGGAGGATTGAGCATCAGTCTATGACATCGGGGAAGAGAAGGAGTTGGATATGGAAAACGATTCGATCGAGAAACTCAAAGCCATTGTCGAGAAACACACCGTGCGCTACGAGGTGTGGCCTCACTACGACATACATGACGGCGTGCGGGTCACGGTAGGTTTCGACCTCGAATTACACGGCACTCATGATCACGGTTACACCCGACAGTCACCTGGGTGCAGCCTCTGCAAGGAGACATTCGAAGATCTGCGGCAGATTGCTGAATGGATTCTTCCGAGGGAAGAAAGACCGTCGCGGTACGATGTTTCTATTTTCGATCAGTCCTTGCACAGTTCCGGGAATGGGCCAGTTGAGGTCGTCCTGCCAATCAGAATTGCGCACAAGAACGACTACTTCGGACCGGTCGACGACTGCGAGCAGCGCTGCTTGAAGGATATGGAGCAAAAGCTCGCTGAGCTCGACGTGCACGGCGGGCGAGGTGTGAGAACCCGATGATAGAGCAGACTGCCCTCGCGCAGGATTTTAATATTTCGATTCACTCATTTCGAACGGCCGAAGTTCGGCCGTGGATACAAGAACGGAGACTTATATGAAAAACTTAGCAACAATCCTCCTCACCTGTGGGACGCTGCTTGCCCTCACGCCCGCTCAGCAGACGTTCACGGGGGTGATCACCGATTCAATGTGCGGAGCCGATCATGGCATGATGAAAATCACGCCCGACTCCAAGTGCGTGATGGATTGCGTGAGGGCGGGCAGCAAGTACGGGCTATTCGATGGCAAGAACGTCTTCATCCTCAGCGATCAGAAGACGCCGGAGCAGTTCGCCGGGCGCAAGGTCAAAATCACGGGTACATTTTACGAGAAAACCAAAATCCTGAAAGTCGATTCGATCACCTCCGTCGGCCAGTAGTCGGCAGCACCGCATTCGCCAACGCCGTTTCACGGAGTTGGAACGTTTCTGTCGTTTAGTCGGACAGCCCCGAGAAGAGGGGAGGTAGAATATAAAGGAGGGTGTTCACCCTCCTTGGAGGGTGTATGGGACCTCGAAGCTGGTTGTCCGCGCTCGTTGGTGTCATTCTGGTCCTGGCGCTGGGCTACGCCGGCCTGAAGATTTACCGTGCTTCGAGCGTAGAAGAGTGCTACGCCTGCCTCCGTCCGATTCACGCTCACACCAGGACCGTCGCTCTGGTGAACGGACGGGCCAGGTTGTTCTGCTGTCCTGCTTGCGCCCTCTCGGAGCACCAGCAGGAAGGCAAGCCGATCACGGTCACGCAACTGACATCATTTCTCACGGGCGCGGCTCTTTCACCCGACGCCGCGTACGTCGTGAAGGGAAGCGATGTCAATATGTGTGCAAAAACACATGAGATCGTAGAGGCCGACAAGCGACCCGCAGATGTCCACTACGACCGCTGCGCACCCAGTCTTCTCGCTTTTGCCCAGCGAAGCGAGGCTCTGGAGTTCGTGCGGGAACACGGTGGCGAGGTTTTGCCTTTCAAAGCGGTCGCGATCGCGTTATCCAAGTAGCAAATCGGGCCGCCGTGGGACGCATTGCGCTTGGGCGGATGAATCTGCTAATTTGAGAATGACAACATGGTTTCGGGTTGCATTCGCGCCGTCGCTTTAATCGCCGTTGGCGCGCTTCTTGGGAGCGCGAACTGTTACGGCGATTGTTTGAGCGCCGCTTGCCGTTCTGTCCAACTGCCATCGAGCGGTTGTCATCACCACAAGTCCTCTCATGACGATCAGCCAGGGTGTGTGCATCACCCGGACTTCACCGGTCCCGAGGCTGGCTCCGCGAAGGTGGGGGTTGCGAAGGCAGTTCCAGTTGTAGCGCCGCTTACTACCGATTCAACTTCGGCGTTGATGGAGCCGCCGCTTCTGATGCCACGCGATACCGGTTCTCCTCCCGATCGCCTCAGTTCACGTCCGATCTCCGCTCTCCGAATCTAGCGTTTTTCCTTTCAGTGGGCCGTTTAGCTGGTTCTGCGTCTGACAGTCGCAGGAAACGACGTGCGTCATCGGACGCTCACAATCGTCCGGAAGGCCCTCGATTCCTCCGGCGACAACTCACCAGCGATTCACTTGAAGCGAAAGGAAAAATCAGAATGAATGCCCGCAGACGTTTTTTCAGCAGCATTATTGGACTAGGCACCGGCGCAGTGGCACTCTCTCGAAGAGTACAAGCGCAGGAGCCACACGCGGGCCCAACCCTGCCTGTCGTGACGCCGGATATCGGCGATCTCCCGTTCACTATCGATAACGGTGTCAAAGTCTTCCGCCTGATCGCGGAGCCAGTGAAACAGGTGATCGTTCCAGGCAAGACGTTCGATCTGTGGGGTTTCAACGGAAGTGCGCCTGGGCCGACGATTCAGGCAAAAGAAGGAGATCGCGTGCGCATCCTGTTCGATAACCATCTCCCTGAGCCCACCGGCATTCATTGGCACGGCCTTGAAATTCCTATCGAGATGGATGGCGTCCCCGGCATCGGGCAAAAGCCGGTCATGCCCGGTGAGCGCTTCGTCTACGAATTCACGTTGCACCAGAACGGAACGTTTTTCTATCACTCGCACATGGCAATGCAGGAGATGGTAGGGATGCTTGGCGGATTCATCATTCACCCGAAGACGCCGTATGCGCCGCGAGTTGACAAAGATTATTTGATCGCGCTCCAGGAGTACGCTGTTCTTCCGAACAGTACCATTCCGAACAGCATGAATATGGAGTTCAACTGGCTCACGTTCAACGGAAAAGCGGGTCCTGCGTCAACACCGCTGATCATCAAGCTCGGCGAACGGGTGCGTATCCGGATCATCAATCTCGGCATGGACCATCATCCGATTCATCTCCATGGCTTCACGTTCTGGGAAACGGGACACGAAGGAGCCCGTCAGACGGAAGCGATCTGGGCGCGAGGAAATACCGTGCTGGTCGGCGTAGCGCAGGCGAGGGACATTGAATTTATCGCGAATCGCGTTGGGGACTGGATGTTCCATTGCCATCTTCCGCATCACATGATGAATCAAATGTCTTCAAACGTCGGCCCTATGACCCGCCTTGGGCAGGGTATGCAGGCCGGCGCGAGCATGGAAGAGGCGATGGGCATGCTGCGGGATGGCCACGCCATGGCGGAGAACAAAGCTCCGAGTCTCGGCCGCGGTCTCGGAGTCGGCTCCACAACGGACATGGCACGCGTCAACGGGCCCTTGTCTCAGGGCGGCATGGATCACGGCAATATGCAGGGAATGAAGATGCCTGACATGCCGAAGAACGCGAATCAGGTGCCGCTCTTTCCTCAAGACGCCTATATGGAAGGTCCCATGATGGCGATGGACAAAGAGGTCGAAAAACCCGAGACATACGGCTTGCCGGCGGGTTGGAGCGGATTTGTGGGAGGTATGATGACACTGGTTCGAGTCCTTCCGCCTGAACAATACGACAAAATCACGGAACTCAAAGCAAACCTGGTTCGGGGGAGCGCCAAATGAGAAGCATCCTGACGAGCGCTATGGTTTTGATGTTGATCCCTCTGCACGCCCAGCAGAGCGCGAAAAAATCCTACGCGTTCCGCGGCAAAGTCGAGAGTGTGGACACGACCGGGAAGCGGCTCACCGTGAACAACGAGCCAGTCGAGGGCTGGATGGGCGCGATGACGATGGGGTACGCGGTCGACAGCGACGATGTGTTCAATCGCGTGAAAGCCGGGGATCAGATTACCGCCGCAGTTTACGAAGGCGATTTCACGTTGCACAATGTGCAGGTGGTCCCGAGGGAGAAATCGGCCGGCGAACAAGCCGTTGCTGTCAAAGGCGGCCTGCGACTAGAGGACCTGGAGCAGATGGCGCTGGCGAATAATCCGACAATGGCGCAGGCCCAGGCGAACCTCCAGGTGGCGGCAGGACTGGTTCGGCAGGCGGGCCTGTATCCGAATCCAACGGTCGGTTATTACGGGGATGAAATTCGCGGCGGCTACATCGGCGGCGGTAAGCAGGGTGCGTTTGCAAGCCAGACGATCGTGCTTGGCGGCAAACTTCGAGCGGCACGGCAGGTCGCGCGACTACAGGCGAACGAGGTTGAAACGGGTGGGCAGATTCAGCGTTTACGCATCCTGAACAATGTGCGGGCGCTGTTCTATCAGGTACTCGCGGCGCAGAGATTGGTGGAAGTCAGGCAGAGTCTCGTCAAATTGGCGACAGACGCGACGCAAACCTCTCATCAGTTGGGCAACGTTGGGCAGGCCGACCGCCCGGACATTCTTCAAGCCGAAGTGGAGCAGCAACAGGCAAACGTGAGTCTCCGCGTGGCCCAGCAGAACCTTCAGGCTTCGTGGAGAGTGCTAGCGGCCGTTGTTGGGAGGCACAATCTTCCAGTTGCGACTCTCGAAGGTGACCTCGAAGCGATTCCAGATCTCAATTATGAGCAATGGATCGCCACTGCGTTACGGGAGAGTCCCGCAGTAAAGGTGGCTCAGCAAGCTGTTGAGCGGGCGGAGGCCTCATTCGTCCAAGCAAGGAAAGTACCGATTCCGGATCTTCAGGTCACGGGAATATTGACGCAGAACTACGAACCGCTGGATCCGACGCGAAAGCCTACGGGGCTGATGGGCGGCGCGCAGGTTGGAATCCAGTTGCCGATTTTCAATCGCAATCAAGGCAATATCGGGGCCGCAAAGGCTGAAATCGAAAGCACGAAACAGGAACTTGCCCGTGTAAAACTTCAGTTGGAGCGCAACTTGGCGAACGTATTTCGCGATTACGATTCGGCGCGCATCACCGTGCAGCAGTACAAGGCGGAGATGTTGCCGCGCGCCGAGGAGGCCTACCGGATGTATCAGAGGAATTATCAGAACATGGCCGGTGCTTACCCTCAAGTGCTGATCTCGCAACGAACGCTATTCCAATTGGAGGCCGATTACGTCCAGGCGCTCGAAAGTGCATGGCAGAGTTCGCTTCTGATTCGGGGATTTGGCTTGACAGACGGACTTGCCACACCAGGAGGTGTGTCGATGATGAGTACAGGCGAGACTGGAGCGCGCGCGACACCTGTTCAATAGGTTCCGTAGGGAGGATGCAGATGGGCAAACTGATTTGGTTTCTGGTTGGAGCATCGGCGCTTTTGATCGTGCTCAGCGGAATCGGCGTCGTTTTTCTGAAGACGAACGTGAATGGCTTCAGCGCCCGCGCCCAGCCGAGCGCTATGGAGCGTTGGGTCGCGCGGAAAGCGCGCGCCATGGCAGTTCCAGCCTATGCGAAAACTCGCTCAAATCCGATCGCAGATTCAGCGGAAGTCCTCTCGGATGCGCGCGCTCACTGGGCTGACCACTGCGCAGCCTGTCATGCAAACAACGGCAGTGGCGATGCTGAGATGGGGAAACATATGTATCCGCCCGCTCCTGACATGCGGGAGCGATACACGCAAAACCTAAGCGATGGGGAATTATTTTGCATCATACAAAACGGCATCCGGCTGACAGGTATGCCCGCTTGGGGAAATGGCACACGCCAGGATGAGCAGGATTCGTGGAAATTAGTGCGGTTCATTCGCCACCTACCAAAGCTTACGCCTGAGGAAGAGGAGGGAATGAAGGAATTGAATCCGAAGAGTCCTGAAGAACTGAAGGAAGAACAGGAAGAAAGAGAATTCTTGAATGGAGGCCAATCACATGAACACAAACAGCATGAACACCATTAGGCTCAAGATGCCGGTCGCGATTCTGGCGATCGTGTCTCTTGCGCTCTTACCAACAATCGCCACCGCCCACGGTGGTGAAGAGCACGTAACCGGGACTGTGACCAAGATTTCGGATATATCCGTCACCGTAAAAACAACGGTCGGGAAGACGGTCGAGGTCCGGTTCGACTCGAAGACGACCTTCGCACGCGACAAGCAGCCAATCCAGAAAAACGAGATCAAGGTGGGAGACCGGATCGTCATCCACGCCATGGAGGTCAAAGCGAAGCTGGTTGCCCATACCGTGGAGATTGGGGCGGCCCCGGCGGCTAAGCATTAGAACGGAGCTACTAGGGTTCAGGGCACACATCGCGCGATCTCCGGCCGATCTCGAATTGGCCGGGCGCGCGGGCTTCGTAGCATCACCATAAATGAAAATTCTCGCCATCGACGATAATCCTACGAGTCTCGAACTCGTCATGTCTGCGCTCAAGCAGGAAGGTGCAGAGATCTTTGGCGCGACCGATCCTGAAGAAGGACTCGCACTGTTTCAAAAAGAGCAACCCGAGGTCGTTCTGCTCGATCTCATGATGCCGAAAATGAATGGCATTGAGGTTCTGAAACGGATCGTAGGAGCCGAAGGCGGACGGCGCGAAGACCATTCGATCGTGATCATGCTAACCGCGTTCGGAACCGTCGAATCAGCTGTTGAGGCGATGAAGGCCGGAGCGTACGATTACCTGACGAAGCCGGTCCAGATTGCTGAACTGCGGCTCGTTGTCGAGCGCGCGCTGGAGCATCTCGGATTGCGCACCGAGGTAAGGCGGCTGCGGCGCATCCTCGATGCCAAGTACGGTTTCGACTCCATCGTCGGCCGCTCCAAACGCTTGCTGGAGGTCTTAGATTTGGCTGGACGTGCGGCCCAGAGCACATCGACCGTGCTGGTGCGAGGCGAGACGGGAACTGGAAAGGAGCTTCTGGCTAAGGCAATTCACTACAACAGTCCGCGTAAGGAAAAACCCTTCGTAACTATCAATTGCGGCGCGATCCCCAAAGACTTGCTTGAGTCGGAGTTGTTCGGTCATGTCAAAGGATCGTTTACCGGAGCCGTGGCGCACAAGACGGGAAAAGTGGAAGTAGCCAATCGGGGAACGCTCTTTCTGGATGAGATCGGGGACATGCCTCCTGAACTGCAGGTGAAATTGCTTCGGCTCATCCAACAAGGGGAGATCGAAAAGATTGGCGCGACCGAACCGATGACGGTCGATGTCCGTATCATCGCCGCCACACACCGAAATCTCCAGGCGATGATCGAAGATCAGACATTTCGCGAGGACCTGTTTTATCGTCTATCCGTGATTCCGCTGGAGTTGCCCCCACTGCGCGAGCGGCCGGATGACATTCCCGAACTCGTGCACATCTTCTTTCACCGTGGCCGTGAGAAACATCGCAGGCCAAACCTTCAGTTTCCCGACACTCTAATGCCCTATTTTGAGGAATATCGCTGGCCTGGAAATGTCCGAGAGTTGGAGAACATCATCGAACGGATTATCGTGCTTTCCGACGGCGACGCGGTCCGCTTGGCCGACCTTCCGAACTCGCTTCGAGTCCACCCTGACAGGAAGAATCTGCTGCAACTGAGGCTGCCGGCAGAGGGAATAAGCCTCGAGGCTGTGGAACGCGAACTGATTCTGACTGCGCTGCGCAAGTTTGACTGGAATCAGTCGCGTGCTGCACAATATCTCGACCTGAGCCGTAAGACGCTTATCTACCGGATGGAGAAGTTCGGCCTTCGGCGTGAGGAGAACCAACGAGGCGACGAGGGCGCGATCGAGAAGTAGGTCCTTCAGCTTCGCCTGACAGCGCGCATGTGTCGAGAACAGACCCACTGGACGGCCCGTCCCTCATCGCTTCGACAACCGAGTACTCAGCCTGCGAAGTATTCGTTACTGTGCAGGTACGCTTCAACAGGTGCGACAGCATTGTCCGTGGTTGCCACGCGCTCCTTTCCAGTCTGGCTAGACTCGTCGCCCCGCTTTTGCGGCAAACACGTTGTAGAGCGGCACCCAGATGAGCGATACGTACCAGCCGTAACCGTAACTTTCGACCAGACCAAGAAGGAAGCTTTTCCAGCTGATCCACTCAAATCCGGGCAGAAGCTTCTGCCACGCCTGATACATTGCGTGCGCTGGGAACAACAGATCGAAACCCACACACAGGACAAACGTAATCGTAAGGAACAGACTCGTTGCATTTCCGAATGCTGAGAATGAAATTGCGTGTTTCATCACATCCCTCCTGTTCTCGCGACGTACCGCTGTGGATCTGCCTCGAACTCGTCCAAACACTTCCTGCTGCAAAAGCGGTATGTGCGGCCCTCGTGCATCTTAGCGTAGCCGTCGCTATGGCCGATGTCCATGCCGCACACAGGATCCTTCCCGTTGGCAGTAGGAGGGCCGTCCCCTTGATGCCCGCCATGACCTCCGTGACCGTGGACCATATGCGCACCGCAACCGAAGCGCATCATAAAGTAGAAGAACGCTGCGAACAAAAGCAGCGACAAAAAGCCTTGCATAAAGACCTCCTAGATCCTTACTCTCCGCAAACGCAAAGCATTGCCCACCACTGAAACCGAGCTAAAGCTCATCGCCGCCGCAGCGATCATTGGACTCAACAGTAACCCGAAGAACGGGTACAGTACGCCCGCCGCAATCGGTACGCCGAGCGAATTGTACACGAACGCGAAGAATAGATTCTGCCTGATGTTCTTCATAGTTGCTTGGCTCAGCATGCGGGCCCGCATGATCCCGCGCAGGTCGCCTTTGACAAGAGTCACGCCGGCGCTCTCCATCGCAACGTCAGTTCCGGTTCCCATGGCGATCCCGACTTGGGCCTGCGCCAGCGCCGGAGCGTCATTGATTCCGTCGCCTGCCATTGCGACAAAACGTCCCGCAGCTTGAAGCTCCTTGATATGCTTGCTCTTGTCTTCGGGCAAGACCTCGGCAATTACATCGTCGATACCCAACTTGCGCGCAACCGCAGCGGCCGTTGTTCGGCTGTCGCCCGTCAGCATTACGATTCGAATGTGGTCCACGTGAAGTTGGCGGACCGCCTCGGGAGTGGTTTGCTTGATCGGATCGGCAACGCCAATCAACCCGGCGGGTTTGCCATCGATTGCAACGAACATCACAGTCTGCCCATCGGCCCGTCCGGATTCCGCCGCCTCAGCTAGCGCATCCACTTTGACTCCGGCATCCTCCATAAGTCTGCGATTTCCGAGCAGTACCAACACACCATCCACCCGCGCGCTGACACCTTTACCGGTTACGGAAGCAAACGCCTCAACCGGAGATAGCTCGACATGGCGCTCTTGGGCTCCGGCCACGATCGCTGCCGCCAACGGGTGTTCGCTCGCACGCTCCAGGCTCGCTGCGAGACGAAGAAGCCTGGTTTCGTCGAATCCTGGAGCCGGCTGAACACTCACCAATCTAGGTTTGCCTTCGGTCAGGGTTCCGGTCTTATCAACTACGAGAGTGTCCACCTTTCGCATGAACTCGATGGCTTCCGCGTTTTTGAACAGGACTCCGGTTGTGGCGCCTTTGCCCATGGCGACCATAATCGACATTGGAGTCGCCAAGCCAAGTGCACAAGGGCAAGCGATGATCAGTACTGCGATGGCATTGATCAGAGCGTGCGCAAATCGAGGGGAAGGCCCGACAGTCGCCCAGATGACGAAGGTCGCGACAGCGACCCCGACCACCACGGGCACGAAGTAACCGGCAACAGTGTCCGCGAGCTTCTGAATCGGCGCGCGGCTGCGTTGTGCATCCGAAACCATCCGCACGATCTGAGCGAGCAACGTATCGGCGCCCACACGGTCCGCTCGAATGATCAACGAGCCGTTGGCGTTCACCGTGCCTCCCGTTACGCGGTCACCGGTTTTCTTCTCGACGGGGATAGGCTCGCCAGTGATCATCGATTCGTCGACGCTGCTCGTGCCTTCCAGCACAACCCCGTCGACGGGAATCTTCTCGCCGGGCTGCACGCGAAGGCGGAAGCCCACCTGCACCTGTTCCAGCGGCAAGTCGGTCTCGGCCCCCTGCTCGCTGATAACACGGGCAGTCTTCGGCGCCAGCCCAAGTAGAGCCCGGATCGCGGCGCCGGTCTGGCTGCGCGCTCTCAATTCCAGAACTTGCCCCAACAGCACCAGAGTCGTGGTTGCTGCCGCTGCCTCGAAGTAGACCGCGACTCCACCTGCTTCCTCCCTGAACTCCGCGGGGAAGATACCGGGGAATAGCGCCGCAATTAGGCTATACACATAGGCGACGCTTACGCCCAATCCGATCAATGTGAACATATTCGGGCTCCGGTTCAGGAGCGACTGCCATGCGCGGACGAAGAATGGCCAGCCACCCCAAAGAACCACTGGGCTCGCGAGAATCAGCTCGAACCAGGTCCAGAAGGGCGCCGGCGCGAGCGGATGCAAAAGGCTGCCGGACATGGCCGATACCAAAACGGGAACGGTCAGCCCGAGACTAGTCCAGAATCGCCGCGTCATGTCGCTGAGCTCGGGGTTGTATTCCTTTTCCGCAGAAATCATTCGAGGCTCAAGAGCCATTCCACAAATGGGGCAGTTTCCCGGCTGGCTGCGGACGATCTGTGCATGCATCGGGCAAATCCACTCGGTTCGAGCGATTGTTGGCGTCCCAGGGGGCCGCGGGGTCACTGCCGGGACCGCATGCATGGCCCCGCCAGATCGAGCTGCGTACGTCGACGGTTCCGCTTGGAATTTCTCTAAGCATCCCTGGCTGCAGAAATAATAGGTTTGTCCCTGATATTCGGCGGTGGACGCCGCGGACCGGGCGTCCACCCTCATTCGGCAAACCGGATCGGTTGCGACTAGGTTTTCCACGATTCCCATTGAGACACCAAATGACGTCCTCAGCAATCGTACCTCAAGCCGCGCTCGTCTTGGTTTCACGGCTGGGAACCTCGATGACGCGGTTCATGCTCCCATACGCGTTCGGGACGCAGCCGGCGCATTCAACATCCGGAACGCCTGGCTCGCAGCACCAGGCGCCATCCACAACGAATTTGTACTCGTACCGCCCTGGCGCCAATTCCACCTCGATGCGCCATGAACCGTCGTCCTGAAGCTCCATCGGTGTACGCGTTGGATCCCAATCGTTGAAGCTACCAGCTAGGAATACCGCCTGCGCTCCCTCACTGCGGCAGACGAAGCAGGACTTCTCCGAATGCTGCGGCTCAACCTTGTTTACGTTTTTTGCCATTTCCAATCACCTCTCTTTCGATTTCATTCGATCAGGCCACCGGCCCGAGCTGTGCCCGACCGAGTACCTACTTAGCACTCATTGCCATTTCTTCATGACCTGTAGCCATTTCGCGAAACGCCTTGGCCACGTCGCGGTTTGACTTTGCGAGAGACTCGCAGTGCTCGACCATCCTGTCAGATCCCGGAGCCTTGCGGTATGCCTCGATCATCTGATCATGGTATTTCGCTGCAGCCTCAGACTGGTCGGCTTCTTGATTGAAGTATTTCGCAAGCTTCCGGTGGTCCTTGGCCGTTTTTGCCGTGGCGATCAGTGCCAGTGCGTCCTTCTCGGTTAGACTGGGCCCGTTCTTCATTGGAGGTCTGTCGCTCGCCAAAGACGGTAGCGGCGTGAAAACGAATAATGCGAGTGTGGCCGATAAGATGGCCATCCCGACCGATCGTGTTGCCATAGTTAACATTGTTATCTCCTTGATTTGTGCCTTCGGCCCCGGTTTCTCTGCGTTCACGCTCACGTTTTCGAGTGCACGGGATGGGCCAGATTAGAACGTGATAAGGACGGCTTAATCGTTCTCTGGCGCGTGCGTCCCACTCAACAGCCAGTTGACCGTGAACATCTTGTGAAAGCGGTCGTACTGCGCCGGGTCCTTTCGAGCCCCGAACGTCTGATCCAGGCTGTCGTGGAACCCGTGATTATCGGGAAAAGCCTGCTTCAGATTCGCGACCGTCAACGGCAGGACAATGCCATTAGATCCTTTGCTGAAATAATACACTTCATTGACGCTGCGGCCGTTCCCGACCCTCTGCTCGTAGATGTAGAGTTCTTTAGCTTCAAGAATTCGAAACTCCTGATTCGAGACAAACCGGTAGCCCTTTCCATCACAAGCGCGGAAGCCGAACAGGTCGCTTTTTGCGTATCGGTGCCTCTCGGTTCCGTGCGTGACATCAATGTAAGGCTTGTTGAGTTCGTCGTGAAGCTCGAGTCTGTGGGCCGTGGAACCGCAATCGCCTTCCATCGATAGCCGGCCGTCATTGTAGTCCGCAGCGGTCAAATAGATCCCGCTAGTCCGAGGCGGCGCCCCCCACAAAGGGGCGAACATGGACGCGAGAAGAACAAGCAAACCGGAAAAGCCTCTGAACTCAAACATTCTCATTATCTTCATTCACTTTCATTTGCCTTAATGGAAGCATGCGGCGTGCCGATTCCAAGATTGGTTTTAGGGGGCCGTTTAACGCCTCCGCTTTCCGACTACCGCGACCGCGTTACCCCACTCGGTGGTGCGATACGCATCAGTTCAGCCAGCCTCTCGTGGTCGGCTGCCATTTTCGTTGCCGTCGCGGAGGCCTTCCTCGCATTCCGCGCAAACTCCCTGCAGTGGCCCTTCATTTCGGCGACTGATGGCGGCTTGAACTTGGAAGGCACTGGAGTGGGCTCATAGATTTCAGCCATCTCCTCGTGAAACTTCGCCACCGCTGCTTCTTCCGCGGCCTCTTGCTTAAAGTATTCGGCCAGCTTCAGATGATCTTCCGGGCTACTTGCACTCTTGATGAGACTCTTAACTTCACTCGGAGAGAGCTTGTGCGCGTCGCCCGACTGCTCCTGCCCTACGGCGTAGAAAGCGGCCCCAAACAACGCGGTCGCTACGAGCAAGGCCATACGTCGATTCGTTCTCATGGGCATCCTTTCGCAGGCGATTTACCATCGAGTCGTAGATGGCTGACTTCTCGTCTTTGCCTGCACTCGTTGGAATGCACGCGCGGTGCCATTCGAGCGTCCCGCTACGCGACGACTCTTCCCAAACGCGCAGAGATTGTGGCATTACATGAAAGACCTATAGAATCGGGACAGCCCGAATGGCCTAATCGGAACAGACTGGGAGAGGACCGCGCCGTTCCTGCGTTAACGTATGTGCACATGCCCGACGCCAGGCAAGTTGTGCCTCAAATCGTCCAGAGGCGCGAAACGTCGCTCAGCTCTGGTCTTGCCAAATCGAGGCTTGGCGAATTGGCAGGGTCAGGGTGAACGTCATGCCTCTGTCGGAATTGCGCTCCACCGCGATTCCGCCGCCATGTTGGGCGAGGATCTGATAGGAGACAGCGAGACCGAGCCCCGTACCACCTTCTTTCGTCGTGTAAAAAGGATCGAAGATCTTGTCCAACGCCGCCTCGGCGATTCCGCTGCCCTCATCGCGGACCCGCATGCGAATCACGTTGTCGCTTCTATCTGCTGAGATCGAGATTCGGCCTCCGGGTGGGCTCGCTTGAATTGCGTTCAGGGCTACGTTCAGCAGGACTTGTGTAATCTGCTCCGAATCACATTCCACCGCCGGCAGGTCCGGTGCAATGTGAATTGTTAGCTGGATTCCTTGCTGCTGGGCATTGTGGGCCGTGAGATCGGCCACCGCGCGAACGATTGCATTTGATTGAGCCTCTCGAATCTGTGGAGGTCGAGGGCGTGCAAAGTTAAGCAGGTTCGTGAGAAGGCCATTCAGCCGCCGGGTCTCCTTTTTGATAATCCCGAGAAACTCGCGCCGCCTTTCCTCATCGGCGGTCCTCTCCACGATGTCTATGGCGCCTTCGATGCTGCCCAGGGGATTGCGGATCTCATGCGCCAGACTGGCGGCGAGTTGACCCACAGCGGAAAGCCGGTCTGCACGCCTTAGCTGCTGGAAACTACTCTCCAGTTGCCGGTTCGTCTCACGCAACTGATCCGTTGCCCGTTGGAGTTCGCACCGCCGCCTTCGCTCACGGTCGGACATTGTGCCAGTCAACCATCCCACGGCGAGGAAAACACCGATCTCCGCATACTTTGTGTCCATTAGGTGTGGTGAAGCATGCCAAGCCATAAGAACGTGAGGCAGGTAGCACACACCGGCACACACCGCTGCCAGGAGGCCCACAGCCCGACCAAAATACAAAGCCGCGACAATGATCGGGAGATAATAGAGCCGCTCGAGGATTTCATGCGCCAGATAGAATTTGGTCGGAGTCAAATAATGCGATATCGTGATGAGAAGCATGACGCCGAAGATCGAGAAGGACCACTTGACAACTGGCGTCATGTAAGGGCCGCCTTCTTTAACTGTTTTGGAGGTCATCGCCGATGTCCTGCTCACCCCGAAGACCATACTTCTCCATACGGTAAATGAGCGTTTTTCGGCTGAGGTCCAGATACCGAGCCGCTTGCGTCTGGTTCCCGTGGAACCGGTTCAGCGCCTGGGCGATCAGCTCCTTTTCGACGGCTTCCAGACTGAGGCCGTGCGTTGGAAGTTCGATCTGCAGCATGTCCAGCGCAAGCCTCTGCTTGCGAAGCGCCTCTGGCAGATCCTCGAAGGTGATTTCGTCGCCGGATGCGAGCACCACAAGCCTTTCGATAACGTTCTCTAGCTCCCGTATGTTGCCCGGCCAACGATACGCCGCAAAGTACGGCAGCAGAGCGATGGGAGGTTTCAGATTCGACCGGCCTTGCTTTTCGACGGTTTTTTCGAAAAAGTGTTGTACCAAATCCGGAATATCCTCCGCCCGTTCACGCAAGGGCGGCAGCTCTATGGGAACGACGTTCAAACGGTAGTACAGGTCTTCCCTGAAGGTACCATCCGAAGCCATTGCCAGCAGGTTTCGGCGCGTCGCCGCAATGATCCGCACGTCTACTTTGGTCGGGCCTGTCTCGCCGACCTTTTCGATCTCGTGTTCCTGAATGAGCCGGAGCAACTTCACCTGCAGCTCCGGCGGCAACTCTCCAATCTCGTCCAGAAATACCGTTCCACCTACGGCTGACTCGATTTTGCCCTTCTTGTGAGATGCCGCCCCCGTAAATGCGCCCTTGGTATGGCCGAATAATTCCGACTCCAATAGATCCTTCGGGATGGCACCGCAATTGATCGTAACGAGGGGCATATTTTTGCGACTGCTGCCAAAATGGATTCCCCGGGCCACGAGTTCTTTGCCGGTTCCGGTCTCGCCGTGAATGAGAACTGTGACGTCGGATTGAGCTGCGCGCGCGGCCATATCGAGCGCATATCCAAGGGCGTCGGAACGCCCGATAACATTCTGGAAATACGGCCTTTGACCCAGCGCTCGGCGCAACGTCAGAACTTCTTCGCGGAGCGCGAGATGTTCTAAAGCGCGAGTGACGACGATACGCAAACTGTCAGGATTGACAGGCTTCGTGATGTAGTCGATCGCTCCGGCCCTCATCGCCGCAACAGCCGTTTCGACACTGCCGAATGCCGTGATCAACAGGACCACAGTATCCGGGTACTCCGATCGGACATGCTTCAGCAACTCGACCCCGGAGATTCCCGGCATGCTGAGGTCGGTGATCACAAGGTCCTGCGGCGAGCGAGCCAGGACCGCTTCGGCTTCCTCACCGCTGGCTGCCACCATCACCGCGTAGCCCTCATCCTCGAGCTGAATCTGAGTTACGCGCCGCAAACTAGCGTCGTCGTCCACAACCAAAATCCGTCGGGCGCTCATGTCTATCCAGCGTAATATAAGCAAGCATGCGGCCACACGCGCAAACCCGTTTGTTTTCGTACAGAAGCGTGACCAGCCGATGGAATCGGCAAACGTCGGTGACTGAAATGAGGCAGTGCGGTCCCCAGATCGGCTGAGAACCGTACGCTCGCAGTGCGCGGTTAGTCCATCAAGTGCACGTTACGAAGTTGCGGGCCATGTCAGCGGAGGTTCGGGTTTTATGTCGGACTCTATTGTTATGTCGGTCTCTAGAGGGAAGGAACCACGATCGTGAACCGGAGGCTTTCAGAGACGTTTTTCCTGGTTCTTGTCACCGTCGGCTCTGTTTTCCCCCTTATTCACTGTGGCGCACCGAAGCCGATTCTCAGCAGCCGGAAGTTGATAGATTTGCTCAAGAACGCCAAAACTCCGGACGATCACCTCAAACTCGCCGCACACTTTCGCGCTGAAGCGGAGGAGTTTGAAGTCCAGGCGCGCCATCACGAGGAACTGGCGGCCTATTATCGGGCCCCTTCCTGGCAGATTCGGGGCGCGGTGGCTACTGCACACTGCGAACGCGTTGGCACGGCCACAAGGGAAGCCGCAGATGAAGCTCGCGCTTTGGCGGCCATGCACGAAGGCTTCGCTAAGGAACTGTCGAGCGGTAAACAATGACTTTGGTGACGCGGCTGCTCTGATGCGCCAGCAACCCGCAACAACGCCGCATGATGCCTCGAATGATCAAGGCATCCTATATCCACGACGGGCATAGACGTAAAGCCTGGGCGCACCCTTTGGCTGCACAAGCCTCACGTCGATTCTTCGGAATTGCCCCGAGGGGCCGAGAGGCGTTGGCTTGTATCCAAGCAAATATCGATCGTGCAACGCAAGACTCATTTCGCCAGCAATCGCTGGTAATTGGCGTTTATCTCTAATCATATGGTGCTGCCCCCCAGTCATCACGGCAAGATCCTCAAGTACCTTCGCACCTCGATCCCCTTCCCTGCTTGACATGTGGTCGTGAATCCCAATTGCATGAATCTGAACATCTTCTTCATCCAAACGCAAGCGCAGTTCGCGCTCGGTAAGTCGACTGTGATTGTCGCCACCATCGGAAATGAGGAAGATAACCTTTCTCGTATTTTGGGCCCGGTGCATTTGATCGGCGGCGAGCGCCACAGCATCAAAGAGGGCCGTGCTTCCATGTGGCCCCCCGAACCAGAGCGCGCTCTGGATCTCGGATATCCGCGAGGTGAACGGCCACCGCAAATCTGGTACGTTGGCGAAGGTTTCAAGGAACTCTTCGTCGTCCGGTTCAAGGTTGTCGAGAATGGCCCCTACGGCCACTTGCACCTCGGCGATCTTATTTGCCATGCTGCCGCTGAGGTCGACCAGAATGCCCAGCGAAACTGCGGCCGTCTCATGCGAAAAAGAAATGATCTCCTGGCGCTGTTTCTGCTCGTTTAACACGAAGTCAGCACGGCTCAGATTCGGCACGACCGCGCCGCGGCTGTCAGTGACCGTTACTGGCACGAGTACCAGGTTGGTATCCACTCGAAGAACGGGGCCGCGATCGCGAGATATCGGCCTATAGTTCGACGAGTCCTGTCCGATGCCGCTCAACGCCGAAGTCAATAGCCCAACTAGAACCGCGATTTTCATAGGCTTGCCTCTTGCGGATTCGTAAGCACGTTCTCGGCCAAGAGGTCAACCCGATTCCGATCTGAAATCGCAATCTTCACGGCGGATTTCAAGCCAAAGCGAACAGCCCGCGGGGATCGCGACATACACCGCTGGACGTGGGCGACAAGCAAGGCCGTCACCCGAGGGCTATTCCTATGCAACGTTCGGAAGGCGGCGAGGCTTCGACCCTAGTGCAACGACCTGAAGAGGTCGATTGGATATGAGAGGGCACTCGGTGGTGTCTAGCAGGTTATGTTTCGCAGAAGAGAGAGTACTTAAAAATGCAGTTTCAGAGACGCCTCATTTTTCCGGCTATCCTTTTTCTTTGCAACATTGGATCGGCAATCGCTTGTTTCGCGGCCGGCGACTGGAAGCGCGGTGTGTATTGGGCAGCATCATCCTTATGTATCGCCAGCGTCAGTGCTTGACGCTCCAAACGGGATAAGAGGAATTAGCGCTTACGTCTCTAAGCCGTCGACTGTCAGTGTTCCACCCGCCTACCGCCGCAGCACCACGTTCGAGCTCAAAACATCATATCGGTGAGCCTGCTGGCCGCATTCATGCAAAGGCTGCAATCGTCATCGCAAGGGCAGCGCTGACGCTACTGGCAGTCGGGCTACCTTGCGTGAACCTTGTCTATCGAGAACCCAGCCGCCGGTCCGTGACACACGTCGCAGCTCTCTCCGAGCGCCGTGATGTTAGACTGTGCGTGCGCCGCAGTGCTTTTCAGGGTGTGACACCCCAGGCATGCCGCAGTCGCGGGCGGAGTGGTTGTCAGATAATCCTGCGGCGTTGTCACCGGCAGCAGATTCGGCAACAGCGGCAGTTGCTCGGAACCATTCACGTGGCATTTGCTGCAATCGCGCCGGTCGCCGGGGAAAGTCACGGCGTTAAAATTGTTCACTGATCCTTGATAGCCGTAGATCGTGTAATCGCTTGTCAGGTTCTCGCCCGTGTGGATCTTGTGCACCATCGTTCTGAAGTCGATCGCTTGCGGAGGATTATTCGCCGCGGGTCGCAAGGCGCTATCGGTCGCGTTGGGATTGTGACAGAGCACGCACATCTCAATCTGATTGCGATTTCCCCCGTGCGCAGAGAGGCTGCTGTGGCACCCGTTGCAATTCTGGAGCGATACGACAGTCCTGCGCGGCTGTGCCGGACTGCCGTCCACAGAGAATGAGACGAGCTTGTTGACGCCACCCTGGATTTGCGTTATTTCCAGGATGGTGCCGGGATTCAACGTATATGTCTTTGCTCCTTCGATGCCGATCGTCCAGGTTCCGGTTGCATTCTTCGGGATTTGGTATTGAAACGTGTAGATGTACGTGGGGCTGGGGCCTGGCACTTTGCCAAGGTCTTCCGTGATCGCCTGGGGATAATCGGTGGTTGGTCCAGCCAGCACAAGCGCGACATGTTCCATCGACGCCGGGTCAATTGGGTTTCCCGCATCATCCTTGATCGTGAACGACACGACAGGGTTATTTCCTGCGCTGGTGTTGCTGACGTTCAAGATCACGAAATTGACGCCGAGCAGTTGGGTCGACCGGGCCGGTATTGTATGCGCGCCAATGATGGAGGCGTCGAACTCCCATTCGCCTTTCGGGATATGACAAGTGCCGCACTCGTCGCTGTTGTATTGCGGCCCGCCGGCATGATTCTTCCCGGTCGCGAAGTCTACGTTATCATGGCAGGCGCCGCATGCTGTATCATGCGGGCAAGTATTAAATTGTTGGGCTTGCTGAGCCTGTTGGTGGCAAGTCGTGCACTCGCGAAGATCTCTCGGAAAGGTGGTGCCAGAAAAGTCTAGCAGCACGCCTTTGTAGTCGGCGAGTTGATATTTGCCTCCCGCCTTCACGCTGGGGAGGTTCGGCCCACGGTGAATCTTGTGGATCATCACGGACATGTCGAGCGAATTGCCGGTGAACGGATCGCTTGAATCAGGATTGTGGCAGAGGATGCAATAGGCAACCTTCTGCCGCGCCCCACCATGGACCGCCAGCGGATTATGACACTGGTTGCATGCAGCCGTGCCCGCAACGTCGCGAATCTGTGTCACCGGGCTGCCGTCCGGAACCCACGTGTAAACGTCATCGATGCCCTGAATTCCCAGGTTGAACTGGGTCAGGTCGCGCTCGGCCTGGCCACCGACCGAGTGAGTCGCTGTGGCATCGAAACCTAGGATTTTCGTCTTGAACGTATACGTATAGAGACCAGGACCTGTCTGTTGAAACGTGCCGCCGCTATCAAGGGTGCCCTGCGTCGCCGTCCTGCCGCTTGCCGGATCGGTCACGGTTTGCCTGACATGGCTCGTGTACTCTTCGCTTACGTGATCGTTGTAGATCGTGGCCAAGGTCATACCTACTTTGACCGGCCCCGGCGTGGTCGCGCCGCTCATGTCGAGCGGTAGTCCTTGTGGATCGGTTATCTGAAAGTTCGCAGAGATAGTTCCATCGGGGGCAATCTGCGCAAGAACGATCTTAAATATGATGCCAGGGCGGATAAAGTCAATCTGATCTTGCGCCAAATAGTGGGCCTTTTGGTGACGATTGAATCTTAGTTTCGAACCGCCCGTCAGGCTCAGCGCGCCACCGAGCCCGATCAAGCTGGCTAATGCGACGGCAACCCTTATTTTCATTGTCATATCGAGCTCCTTGTCCGACGACTTCGCGTAGAGCAAGCACAGAGCCATACACCCCGGCGAGCAGGGGAGATAGATTGGAGGTTCGGAAAGACCGCAAAGGAGCGCCTTCAGAGCGAGAGAGCCAAGCGTGGGTCAAAAGCCGTGGCCCCAGAACACAAAAATGCAGTGCTGGCGAGGCTTCCGAAAGCAGCGGCGCAACGGAGCCGAATAACCGCGAGCGATGCGTGCCCGATATCGGGAGAGGCTGCCTCTTTTAGGGCATTGCCGGGATTGGATAGCGGGCAGAGGTCGGCTCCTTCCGCTGACCGTTCAGCAACTGCCCTATTCGCAGTCCAGTCGGCTCGACTGGGTTCCTCGGCGCGTAAACGGAGCCTGTCCCGCACCTGGCCCCCTTCACCAGTGGCGCGTCGATGCGCGGGAAGTCCGTGCGTCGGTTCAGTTCCTCTGACGCGTTGGCATTCCGAATGCCCTCCCCGTATCGCCTCGCTTCCCATCACGCCGCCGCGAATCCGCTCATCTTCACGCGCTTCAACAGCCGCACGATGGACAGTTGTGGTTTTCATGGTCCTCTCTCCTTCGTCGTTGTCACGAGCGCTGTCCCATTCCTGGGGGGCTCACGCCTCCCTCATGCTCCTCCGCGCTGTCGCACAAGGCCTCGGTCATCTTGCGTACTCCCCGCGGGCAGTGACGACTCGGAGACGCAAGGCGGGGCGTTGCCTCCATGTGACGTGCTCGTAAACGCCGCTCCGATACATGCGGAAGCAGCTCCAGCAGGCTGCCGAGGATGCTCGCGGGCTCGCAGTTTACCACCAGGGGATGGCCGAAGAAGCGAAAAATTGACGTGCTCCATCGATTCCTCGCCATTCCGTTAAGCCCGATTCGCTGATGCTGACCCGATTTCGATTGGGATTGCACAAGCCAGGGCAGCTTGGAGGTTCCGCGCCGCGCTTCCATACTACTTCTGGATTCTGCGGCCCTACGACCGTGACTTCGGTTCGTCAAATGACCAGTGGTCACCAACTTCCATCCCGTCCGGACTGGTCGAGCCCCTCTATTCGGGCGATTTTGCGCACAAGAAGATTGTTGGTCCTTTTCGTTGCACCGGGGGGGAAGGCGGAAGTCCTTCCTTGTCTCCAAGGCCGACCAAAGGCCTCCACTCGCTGGCATTGCCGGAATTCGACCTGCAAATTACTTTGGAACGCTGGAGCTGAAGATCCAGGTCAAATCACACCTAACCAGAATAATTGTGTCGAGGTGGGCGCGACCATGCGCACAAGGAAGGGCCATCCTCCACCACTTTTCATTGGTTGCGCATCAGGGCGCGCTTGCGTCGCTTATCGATGTTTCGTGTTTCTGGCTCCGGACAATCTCAACCGAACACTTGGCTTGCTGAGCCACCGCCAGTGAGACCGAGCCAAGCAGGAAACGTTCCACCATTCCTCCGTGGCCGTGTGAGCCCACGACAATCAGATCGGCCCCGAACCTTTCCGCTTCTTCGAGAATCATCTGCTTTGGCGAACCGGAGATGATTTCCGTCGTGACCCTGGGTTTGCCGGTCTCTCCATTCATCCGGAGTTTGGCAGCCGCGCATTCGACTGCCGCCCGCGCCCATTTGCTCGATTCTTTGTTAATCTCCGCATATGGACCTATGCTCGGAACGTCTCCCGGAAATTCTCCAGCGTAAAAATACGGGATCGGCTCGACCACCGAAATCACACGCACCTCACTCTCTGCGGGGAGATGTCGATTGTCGACTTCACGCACCGCCGCTTCGCTATGTCCGGAACCGTCTATCGCCAGAAGTATTCTCATCGTTGCCCGCCTTAGCTTTCTTCATGCGGTTTCAACCAGTTCGGCATGCGCTGTTTGGGAGAGCCGCTCCCGTTCCGATTTGGCCTCTTTATCGTTTGTGTCCCTCGTGAAATCGAGGACTACGCGCGATGCCACATCCCCATGTTCAAGCCGATCAAGAACACTGTTTATCGCCGACAGAGGTTGCAGCTCGATATCGGCCTTGACCTTGCCCTCGACAGCGAAGGCGAGCGCTTCGGCCATATCCTTGCGTGTGCCGACGAAGGACCCGCGGATGGTTATACAGTTCGCCACTACATCGAAGAGCAGCACCGGGAATTCGCCTGGCGGCAGTCCGACCAAAACGCAGGTGCCGCGCTTGCGGGTCATACCTATGCCCTGCCTGAATGCGATGAGCGAGGGGGCAGTAATCAGAACGCCGTGGGCTCCGCCGCCGGTCTCCTTCTTCACGTATTCTGCCGGATCTCCCGCCTTCGCATTGAACACGAGATCGGCGCCAAGGCGCGTTGCGTGGGCCAGTTTGCCATCATCAATGTCGACTGCACAGATCTGGAGTCCCATGGCCTTGGCGTATTGGATCGCCAGATGTCCGAGACCGCCGGCACCGGAAATGACGATCCATTCTCCAGGTTTCGCGCCGGTTTCCTTGATCCCCTTGTAGGTGGTAATGCCAGCGCAGATAAGCGGCGCGGCATCCGTCGCCGCAAGGCCAACCGGCACATGGGCGACATAGTTGGGGTCGGCAAGCAGGTACTCTCCGAAGCCGCCGTTCCTCGTGTAGCCGCCGAACTGTGCCTGTGCGCAAACGGTTTCCCAGCCCGACAGGCAGTGTTCGCAATGACCGCACGCTGAGTAGAGCCATGGAACCCCGACTGTGTCGCCCTCCTTCACGATCGTTACGCCCGATCCGACTGCGGCGACCCGCCCAATCGCTTCATGGCCAGGTATGAACGGGAGTGTGGGCTTCAGCGGCCAGTCGCCATGGACTGCGTGGAGATCGGTGTGGCACACGCCACAAGCCTCTGTCTTCACCAGGATCTGTCCCGCCCCCGGACTTGGAATTTCCCATTCCTGAAGCACCAGAGGCTCTCCGAACTGCTCGGCAACTGCGACTTGCATCTTGTGTTTCATGATTCGTTCCTCTTTCTCGGTTGATCGACGATTCGAACTGCCGCCTACGCCGCCGCGTCGATCGAAGCGACGCGGACCAGTTTCTTATTAACGAACTCCTGGATGCCCATGCTGGAGAGCTCGCGTCCATAGCCGGAATTTTTGATGCCACCGAACGGCAAGTCCGGTGTCGTCCAGGTGGGGTGATTGACGAACATCATGCCGGTGTTGACGCGGCTCGCTACGCGTTTGCCGCGCGCAATGTCGCGCGTAAAAACCGAGCCACCCAATCCGAAATCAGAGTCATTGGCGAGCGCAACAGCGGCGTCTTCGTCAGCGACCGGGAAGAACAACGCTACTGGTCCAAAGAACTCTTCGCGGAAAGCTGGATTGTCAGGCTTAATGTTCGCTAATATCGTCGGCTGCATGAAGGCCCCCGGCCGATCGATTCTGTTGCCGCCCATCAACACAGTGGCGCCCTTAGCAACCGCCCGCCTGACCTGATCCAACAGCTTTACAAGGGCTGCTTCCGTGGACAGGGGTCCTAGGGTCGTCGCCGAATCCATGGGATCGCCTGGCTCCAGCGCCTCCAGCGCTGTCCGGAACTTGTCAAGGAAGCGGTCGGCCAATTCCTCGACAACAATGAATCGCTTCGCCGCGACGCAGCACTGGCCCGTGTTGTTCATTTTGCCCCACACTGCCCACTTGACCGTCTTGTCGAGGTCGGCATCTTCGAGCACGATGAAGGCGTCGCTGCCGCCAAGCTCCATCGTGGATTTCTTGAGGTTTTGTCCAGCCCTCCCGGCGACGATCTTTCCGGCCTCCACGCTACCCGTCAACGCGACCCCCATGATCCGGGGATCGTCAATCACACGATTGACCTGATCGTGCGAGATCAGCAGGTTGGTGTACAAGCCGGCCGGCGCACCCGCGTCCAGCCACAGCCTCTCAAAGGCAATGGCGCACTGCGGCACGCATCCGGCGTGCTTCACCATGACGACATTGCCAGCCATCACGTTCGGCGCAGCGAAGCGCGCGAGCTGGTAATAGGGAAAGTTCCAGGGCTGGACACCGAAGAGCACACCGAACGGACTGCTTTCGACTTCTGCTTCGCCCGAATCTGGTTTTAGGTCTTGCGGCGCCAGGAAGCGCTCGGCGTTCTTGGCGTAGTAGTCGATGATATCCGCGCTGAGGGTCACCTCGCCGCGGGCCTGATCGATGAGCTTGCCCATCTCAAGCGTCACGGGGCGCGCAAACTCGTCGAGCCTGGCGCGCATAATCGCTGCGGCTTTTGAGACCACAGCAGCCCTAGCGGCGAAACTCGTGTGCCGCCAAGTCGCGAAGCAAGCTGAGGCGGTTTCAATTGCAGTCTCAAGCTGCTGGTCGGTCAGTTCCTCGAACGTCTTCAGGATCTTTCCATCATAGGGGTTAACGCTTTGGTAGGCTGTCGATTTATTCATTTGTCCTCTTCTCTGATCCGTCATGAGTATGTTGGTTCGAAAGAGGCTGTAACCAACCTCCGTCAAAACCCGCCTGGCGCAGGCCAGTGGAGATGTATGGGCACCTTCGCATGAGTTGCCACACAAATTCGTTCCGATAGTTTTCGATCATCAGAACTATCGGCCCTTGATTGAGGCCGTAATGCCATGGCGAGACCCACCAGCCATAAGGGCTGCCGACGCTTCCCGGATGCGTAGGATTGAACGATGCTTTGAAGCCGTAGCGGTTGAACTGGGTCATCCTCGCCTGATGAATGCAATGGTGGAGCGAGGGCAAGACGATTTCGGGCGCGAATGGAAGTGAGGCCACCATCGCCCACGGTGCCAGGGTACCGTCGTCGGGCCCATATGGCACGCCGCGCCCTACGTAGTCGAAAAACTGCCGCTCTATGCCGTCTATTTTGATGGTTTCGGGCCCGGGACCCTCGCTTGCCGTAATTCCCCAGCAGCAGGCTTTATAGTCCTTAAACCTGAGTGGGTTGTCGATCGCGTACTGTTGTTGCACATAAGTTGCACGGCGGCTGTTCTCGAAATAGTCAATCCCCTTCTCACGCATGAACGCGTCCTGAATGCCGCGAAAGTCGATCCAGATATGCGAGAGTTGGTGCGTGAACAAAGGCCCGGCATAAAGATAGTCGTATCCGTAGCAGTGTTCCCACCGGTAAGTCGAAGCCCATGCTGCGTAGCTGCTCGCAGGCAGCGGGTGCGTCGGCGAACCCAGCCCCAGCGTATACAGGAGCAGCGCCTCATCGTAGCCCTGCCACCGATAGTTAAGAAATCCGCTTTCTGGCTTCCAGCCGTGTGTGACCGTTGCGCCACCGTCTTGAGCCCACTGCCAATCGGCGCGGCGGTAGAGCGCGTCAGCGAGAGTCCGGATTTCGTGTTCGGCCGGCGTATCGGCGGCAAAATACAGCCCCGCCGTCAAGGCGCCCGCCAGAAGAAAAGCACTGTCTACCGTTGAAAGCTCGCATTGCCACGCGCGCTGACCGGTCTTCATGTCGAGAAAGTGATAGTAGAATCCGTGGTAGCCAGTCGCGTCGGGTTCGGGGCTTTGCGGGCTGTTCCAGAAGAAACGGAGCGTCGCCAGCGTTCGTTCTACCGCCGCGGCCCGTGATATAAAACCGCGTTCGACAGCTACGGGGTAACATGCTAAAGCCATTCCAGTCGCGGCGATGCTGGACGGCCAATCCGGCTCTGTCTTGTCGACCACTAGTCCATTCGTGGGATTCGTTTCATGCAGGAAGTACCCGAATGTTTCCCGCTGAAGCTTCTCCAGCTCGGCGTCGAATGTCAGGATCGTGGCGTTCATAGTCTCATCGCTATCTTTGGCTGCGGATCGTGCTGTCGCAGCACCGCCCGTCTCTTGTTCCTGTCAGAAACAGCGAGCCGCTACTTCCCAGCGCAATAGTTACAGCCCAACTTCTGAGCAATTCCACAAAAGAAATGCTTCTGTGGGCAGAAATTAAACTCTGGGTGCACGGTCGTTATGATTTGAACCTGCGCTTCCTGAAGCTCCCTTGCCCGACCAGCCCCGGAGGGTATGATTCGGAACGGCTCAGATGCCGAGGCATTAGCCGCAGCAGGACCGAGCAATGCTTCAGAATCGGTATATTGGCGGGTTGTGCTATCCCGGATCATTTCGGACCTCGTTCATCCACGATCTAGCCGCAGCTGCCGGCAGCGCTCTTCGGCGACTCGCCCGCATATTGCGCAGGTTTATCCGGCGGCGGACTCCGCTTCTATGTCCATGCCGCACACCGGATCTCTCACAGCCATTGTTAAGGTCATGGTCGTCTCTCTCTCTCGTTCTTCAGGGTTACCGGATCCGTTCTCATGGAAATTCCCGACCAATATCCATTGGGGCATCTGCGAGGGGGAGTTCCAGGTGAACACCAGCGGACAAGTTCGGAGCCAGCACGCTGTTGGCCAAACCACACGCAAGAATTGTGATCCGAAGGAGCGTTCGGGAAATGAGCGTCAAGTTTCGCAGATGGCATTCCGATTGCATTCCCCAACGTTGATGCGGATCACAAGCTCCGCTATTCCGCTTTCAGCAGGATCAACAACGAGGGAGAAGATGACTGCAATCACGGTCGGACAACATTTTTGGGCGCGCCTGCTGGTGTGTCTGCTTCTACTGCTCCCTGGCTTCTTGCTGTTTCTGTTGCCCGAGGGCGGCGATCTCGCCGAGGGTTACTGGCTCTTGATTCTCTTTGTTCTTTGCTTCTGGGTAATGTTGTTGTCCTCTATCTGCCAGCCGGAGGGTGGAGCGGCGGCGGTTCACGCGAAGGAGCCACCGGTTACGGGAATGTTCCACCCTGAAGAGCCGCGCCGCCACGACTAGAAGAGTTCCGACACAGCAATTGCAAATTCTGCCACCGCGAGTGCAGGCGTTGCTAGTGACATCCCTCCAGATTGCAGCGCCCCGTCCGCTGATCCCCAGTACGAAACTTGGGCCCATGAAGTGCAACCCAAGACATGGCGCTAGTCGCCATCAAGGAGAATTCATGTATCAACGGCACATTGCGTTACTCGGCTTACTGGCAGCGGCGGTTATTACGGTTGCCTGCGGACCCACGGACGCTGGTATCAGCACGAAGGTAAAAGCGAACCTGGCGGCGGACGAAACAGTGAAGACTGCTCAGATCGATGTAGGAGTTCAGAAGAATGTTGTCACCCTTTCAGGTGCTGTCGATACCCCGGCAGTGAAGGAACAGGCTGTCGCGATCGCCCGTCGAGTCGATGGCGTCACCGATGTCGTCGACCAGATTACCGTCAAGGAGCAGGGCTCTGGTTCCAGTCCTGGCCCGGGCTTCGGTCACGAAATGATGGACAAGGGAATGAAGATGGACGGCAAGGATCACCCTAAAGACGGCAAGCACAATTAGGTTGACCATGCCCTATTTGAGGCACCGAATGTCTGGGGCGCGCAGGAGGGTCAAGTGGCACCAATTCGTGCCGATCAGGCTGAAACTCATTCGGCCACCTACGTGCTAAATGGAATAGCGAAAGGGATCGGTTTCTATGACGAACAAGCTTCGAGTCGGGCTGACTGTATTGTTTGCTTGTTGTGTGAGTTTTGCCGCCGACCAAAGCTGGACGGGACAGCTCAGCACGGACATGTGTGGGACGGGCCACATGGACAAGAAGTGCATTGAAAACTGCGTCAAGGCAGGCGAGAAATATGTAGTTGTCAGCAAAGGCAAGGTCTACGAAATTCAAAATCAGGACTTCACCGACCTGGGCCAGCATGTCGGCGACATTGTGAAGGTCACGGGTACCCTGGGCCCGGATGGCAAGACGGTTACGGTGAGCAAGGTTGAGATGGGGTCGGATCGTTAGGGCTTTTGGACCGATGCTCCAGCCGCTATTTGGGGTTAGCAGATAAGGAAAACGGAAAAAAGGAAAAATGAAATGCGCATGAAAATACCAATGATTGTAGTCGCGACTGCACTGCTGTTGGGTGTGGCAACAGTGCCGGTCTTCGGTCAGACGGCCGACGAGCACGGCAAGATGTCCGGCATGAAGAAGTCCGGCACGAAGATGTCGCACGACGAGGCGATGGCCGCGATGGACAAGATGTCCACGGAAGACAAGGCGGCTATGGTCGACAAAATGTCCGCGAAGGACAAAGCCGCTGCAACGAAGACCGCGGGCCACGATATGAGCAAGATGTCGGCTCAGGACAAAGCGGACATGTTCGACAAGATGCCCATGGATAAGAAGATGTCGATGATGAACGGGGATTCGACGATGCACAAGGGCGGGATGTCGGGCAAGATGGGAAAAATGGGCAAGACGGATAAATAATCCGTCGGCTCCGCGAGGTCCTCCCGCTGGCTTTGCCGATCCCAGCGGGAGCGGAACAGGGCATTGCCCCAAATCGGATTTCAGACCGGCGGGTTCCGAATGACTTACAAAAATGGAGATTAAATTATGCGAACAATGTTTCAGAATTCTACCACCGCGGTCTTAAAGCCGTCGGCGGTGTTTGGCGCTTCTATTCTGCTGTTGGCCGGAGCGATGATTGGCTCCGCCCAGGCACCGATGGCTCCCATGGCCCCAGCGGGCCAGTCAGCTTCCACTAATTCCGCCGACCAGAACAAGCAATTGGCGGATCAGGTTACTGAACTACGGGCTCAGGTTGCAAGACTGGAAGCTGCTGTCCAACAAACCAGCCCCGGATCGAAGATGGTTCCAAAACCGGCGATGAAAATGAGTCCTGCTGAAGCTAGAGGCATGGGGATGGGCGAAATGGGCATGGCTCCAACGGCGGGAATGGCCATGAAGGACGATCAGGGTGAGAGTGAGATGGGCGGACAGAGTAAAACGGCCGCACCGGCTGCCGCTATGGGCATGTGCTGTATGGGCGCGATGGGTGCCGGGCGGAGCCCCATGCCGCCTGCGGGTCCGATGGCTGGCATGAGTGCCTCTTCTTCCGCAATGCCAGGCCAGGCCGGAGCTTCACATCTCTATCACATCGGCTCGAACGGTTTTTTCTTAAACCATTCGCAGCACATTACCCTTACCGCGGATCAGAAACTCACCCTCAATCGCATCAAGGAGAAAGCAATGCTCGACCAAGCGTCTGAACAGCGCAGGATCGACCAGAACGAGCAAGAGTTGTACAGCCTGACGGCTGTCGATCAACCCGATAATTCCAGGGTTCAGGCTAAAATCGGCGAAATTGAGAAGCTGCGCGCCGAACAGCGCATGAACTTCATCCGCTCCGTAGAGGATGCGAGCAAGGTCCTGTCGCCCGACCAACGTACCGCTCTACTCGGGACCATGGCTAAAAAATAGCAGCGTCAACCAACGAAAGGAACTTTCACTATGTCAAGCCCACAACTACATAGAGGAGCTGTGCCCCCATCAATTCCGCGCCCAGGCACGGCAGACATTCCCGAGGGCAAACTCACGGAAATAGGCTGCCAAGCGGATAACGCAAAGGCGGTGTTTCTCGCGGGATCGTTCAATAACTGGAGCCCGGCCGCGACGCCCATGGCGAGAGACGATATGGGCTATTGGGCCGCATCATTACCTCTTGCCGCCGGACGCTACGAATACAAATTCGTGGTGGACGGCGAATGGTGCTGTGAACCAGGATGCACACCCGAGACCGCTCACTGCACCAAGTGCGTCATCAACGAATTCGGAACGATGAATCGCGTTCTCGAAGTGTGAGCAGCCGCGCATGAAGCTTCGTTTCCCGCCATTCACGATCGCGTTCCTATTGCTCGTTCCAGCTTGCACAGAACCCGTGTACGGACAGGAGCCAGCGGGCGGACACCTGGGACATCACCCTGCCGGCGGCGGGGCCGCGATGCCGCCTTCAACCGATCCGCCCGCGCCGGCAGCCCAGATGACGACGGGCGGTCAACCGGCAGCGGGTGGAATGGCTGGAATGGCCGCCAACCCGCCAGCAGCAGCACCGGCGGGCGGCATGGGCGCCGAAATGGGCGAAATGATGAAGCAAATGGGCGCGCCTCCAGCCAAAGAACTCTATCCCACGCTGATGGCATTACCGGATGGGGTGACGTTCGAGGAGCGCGCCAGAATCGAGCAGTTGGCCCAGAACCGAATGAAAACAGGCTCCGCAATGCTGTCTTCCGGTCTCGGTAAATTGTCTGATGCTACGTCCAATCAGGATTACAGCGGGATGCAGGAAGCGACGGCGCTGATGCGCGAAGGCTTGGCTGAGTTCGAAGCGGGTGTCGCGGCACGAAGAGTCCTTGCCGAAGGAACTGCGCCGCGGAACCTCGCCCTCGACTGGTTCAAACGGGAGATGAACCTGGCGTCTCCGCAGTCCGACGAGCCTCGAACCTTCTTCGGTGTCGCGCCCTTTCACTTGTTCACGATGGCTTTGCTCACCGCGTTCGGGCTCTCCATGGTAGTCATGTACTTCTTCAAAATGCGCAGGGCTGCTGCTCTCTTTGGGCGTCTTGGGCCCGACGCGAAACCGGAGCCAGGGTCGGCACCGCCGCTCTCTGGAAAACCAGGACCGCCAGCCACCCCTATTACCGCCAATGCAGCCTAAGACACCCGCGCTCGGCGCCGAAGGCTCCTCTCCGGCACCCGACACAGCTGTCGCGCTGGGCGGAGGAGGCGCCGAGACAGTCGCAACTCGTGCCGGAGAGCTCTGGCAGGCGAGGGGGAAACCTATGGGCTCTCCCGATGTTGATTGGTTGCGAGCGGAAAAGGAACTCGCCAAAACGGCGGCAGCGCCTATGACGGCGAATTGGCGGGGGCAACTTCGCGTGGCCAGCATCGTGACAGAGGCGCCTGGCGTGAAGACGCTTCGTCTCGTGTCCGCGTCCGGCGACAGATTCCTCCCATTCACATTTGTGCCCGGTCAGTTCCTCAACGTGGCGTTTTGGATCGGAGGCGCGAGAATGAACCGCTCGTACTCCATCTCCTCCTCGCCAACACAGCGCGAATACCTCGAACTGACTGTGCGTCGTGAGCCACGGGGCGCGGTCTCCCGCCACATCGACGATCTGGTCAGGGTCGGCGAACTGATCGAAGCCGGAGGCCCTGTAGGAAAATTCACTTTTACAGGAACAGAGGCTGACAGCATCGTTCTCCTCTCTGGCGGCGTGGGCATTACGCCGATGATGAGCATCGCCCGCTATCTTACGCAGCGGTCGTGGCCCGGAGAGATCTTCTTTATCTACACCTGCCGCACCCCGGCCGACTTCATTTTTGCTTCTGAACTTGCGGCGCTTCAGCAACGGAACCCAAAGTTACACGTCGCAGTGACTATCTCCAAGCCGGAAGGGACGGATTGGAAAGGTTCCCGTGGGCGCATCACGAAGGAATTCCTCAGTCAGGCCATTCCTGGTATCGCGTCTCGCCGAATCCACGTCTGTGGCCCGCCATCACTAATGGATGCGGTCAGGACCATACTCGCCGATCTGGGAGTCCCTGCGGACAACCTGAAGACCGAGGCATTCGGAGCAGTCAAGCCGACTCCGGCGGCCCCCGGCACAACTGCCAAACCGTCATCTCCGGCGACAGGACCACTGGTCACGTTTTCCAAGAACAACAAGTCGGCCAAAATTCACATGGATCTCAAGAGCGGCGATAGTCCACCGACGCAAAGCATCCTGGAGCTTTCCGAAGAACTCTCCATCGGAATCGAATTCTCATGCCGCGTCGGGACTTGCGGCGTGTGCAAGGTAAAGATGACTTCCGGCGAGGTCGAGATGGCAGTGCAGGACGCTCTCGATGACGACGATAAGAAAAACGGCATCATTCTGGCCTGCCAGGCAAAGCCTAAGAACGATGTTGCGGTGGAGGCCTAGCCATGAAAGAGCGCGAGGGCATCGTGGTCGGTGGTACGATCTGCCTGCTTCTGATAGCCTGGCTCGGTTTCCTCGTTCACCGCTCGCCACGGTTTCCAGGCAGCGGGTGGGGGGCGGTATTCGGGATCGCTGGCGCCGTGCTCATGCTCGTGCCGCTTGCGTACCCGATCGCCAAGCGAATCCCCTTCCTGCACACCCGAATAACATCGCACATTTCGATGCAATCGTTGCTTACCGTGCACGTCTACTCGGGCATCTTAGGGCCTTTGTTTGCGATGATTCACACCGGCCACAAGTTCGATAGCCCACTCGGAATCATGCTGACGGCAGCGATGTTGCTGGTGGTCGTGAGTGGATTCGCAGTTCGCTATCTGCTGACGTATGTCAATCGTGAAATCAAGGATAAGTTGTTGCTCCTGCAGACCGCCAGGGGTGATCTGGACAGCGCATGGGGAGTGCTCGAAAACGCCCCGGTCGAGATGAGGGGCCTTCCAAAGGTACCCGTTCTGGTATCGGGCCTCGGATCGTTGGGGATCGAGGTCGCATCGGGTAGCCCGGCCGGTGAGGTCATAAGGACTGCCGAAGGCGTCGCGGATCTGGAGTACGCGGTTCGTACGGACGAACTGTTCAAACGCTGGTTTGGATGGTCTCTGAAGGTCCACATCGTCCTTTCCGTCATCCTCTATCTGCTGCTCGCGCTGCACATCGGCACGGGGATCTACTTCGGACTGAGGTGGCTGCGATGAAAACCGCCCTGCTTTGGCTCGGTCTGGTTGTGCTTGTTATTGCCGGCGGGTGGTTTGCTGTGGCGCGCTTCAGCCCGGCAGCATCCGCGTTAAAGCAGTTCGTCAGACCGGGATCGCTGTCAGCTGGGCACGCTTACCTGGCCGACAAGTGCGAATCGTGCCATGTGACAAACGTCGGCGTGACGGCCACGAAGTGTACGGCATGCCATGCGAACGATGAACGGCTGCTCGGCCGCCAGCCGACCGCGTTTCACGCGAGCATCGGGGAGTGCGCAACATGTCACGTTGAGCATCAGCGAACAAAGGCTACCGTTCTTGCAATGGACCATGTGGAACTAGCGAGGGTCGGCGCGCGAACTCTTGCACGCCTGTCCCGGACGGACGACGCCAGCGCAGTCACGATCAAATCGCTTGAGACGTGGTTGCGTATTCGGGTCCCCTCCCAACTCGACGACAGTTCCGCGCGGGAATCGCTCAACTGCGTGGGATGCCACTCCACCAAAGACCGGCATCTGGGACTGATGGGCAAGGACTGTGCGCAGTGCCACACGTTGACCAAATGGACAGTCGCAGAGTTCCGCCATCCCGGGCCGCGATCAACAGACTGCGCGCAGTGTCATCAGGCACCGCCGAGCCACTACATGATGCACTTCGACATGATTTCCAAAAAGATCGCGAGGCAGGAAGATGCGCAGGTGGCCGCCTGCTGCGGTGCGGTTCAGGTGAACCAGTGTTATCGCTGCCATCAAACGACATCTTGGAACGACATCCAGGGCGTTGGATATTACAAGCACCATTGAAATCGCTGTTCTCGGGCGCAATCTAACCGGGCAACACGCGGAAAGGAGGAACTGCTTTATGAACACGACAAGAACACTCATCGGCAAACTGAACCTGATGACGCATTCGGGATGGTTACTGCCGGCGTCACTCGCGCTGGCGCTCGTCACCGCCGTCTTCGCCATGACCGGCTGTCAACCGCAACACATGTAGGTCAGTAGGAATTTACAACCACGATCTCGGCGATCTGAAAACACACGCCCGCGACACTGGCAAACCGCGATTCTCGATCCGACCGGTGTCGCAGGGGTCGTCTGTCCTTGATTATTTTAACCATGAAAAACAACTCCACAGTCTTCGGCGCCCCAGGGATTGAGCCGCGCTGGACATCCAGCGCCAAGGACGGGATCGGAACCGCGTACAACAGCAGTTCCCGTATCTGGTTCACGCTTAGCCATGGCACTATCAACGAGATCTATTTCCCATATGTAGATTCGCCCAATACTCGCGACCTGCAGTTTCTCGTCAGCGACGGGGAATCATTCTGCCTGGAGGAAAAGCGCGATCTGCTCCACAAGACTGAATACCCGGATCCAAACTCGCTGTTTTACCGGGTCACGAACTCCGATCGCGAGGGCCGCTTTCGACTCGTCAAGGAAATCGTGGTTGATCCACACACTTCAGTTCTATTGATGCACACGCGGGTGGAAGTCCTCGACCCGAAACTGCACGGCAAACTGCGCGTCTACGCGCTGCTCGCTCCACACCTCAAAGGCAGCGGCAAGAACAATTCCGCCTGGTGGTGTGGCCTGGATGGCCGGAAGCTCTTCGACGTGCAACGGGAAGACGTGAACATGTCGTTCGGTTGCACGCCCGATTTCACCAAGCGCTCTGTCGGGTACGTCGGATTCAGCGACGGATGGCAGGACCTGATGGACAACTTCAGGATGGATTGGGAGTTCGAGAAGGCCGAGGATGGCAACATCGCGTTAACCGGGGAAATCGATCTATCGAACGGAATGGAATTCACCATTGGCGTTGGCTTCGGAGGCACCCGGCACAGCGCCTCAGCCCACCTTCTACAGGCGTTCGCGACCCCTTTCACGGACCAGCGCGAGAAGTATGTCAGCCAGTGGCAGCGCACCCATCCAAAGGTCGATTTGAGCGCGCACACCGCCGATGGCGGCGCATTGATGCGTGTGAGCCAATGCGTTCTGCTGGCGCATGAAGATAAGACGTTCCAGGGTGCCTTTGTGGCCTCGTTAAGCATCCCATGGGGTGAGACGAAGGACGACAGTGATCGCGGCGGCTATCACCTGGTCTGGACGCGCGACATGGTCCAAACCGCCACGGCGCTGCTGGCCTGTGGCCACACGGAATCGCCGTTGCGCGCTCTCATCTGGCTGGCCTGTGTTCAGTCAGCCGATGGCAGCTTGCCGCAAAACAGTTCGATCACTGGCGAGGCTTTCTGGCAGGGGATTCAGCTCGATGAAGTGGCGGCGCCAATTCTGCTCGCATGGCGATTAAAGCAGGCGGCCGGTCTCCGCGAATTCGATCCGTGGTCGCTGGTTTCACGCTCCGCGCGCTATTTGCTGCTGCACGGACCAGTTACTGCGCAGGAACGTTGGGAGGAGAATCCCGGTTACTCTCCCTCCACACTCGCGACTGTCATCGCGAGCCTGGTGTGTGCGGCGGAATTCGCACGCGGCGGGAAGCACGCGCTGGCCGTGGATTTTCTGCTCGATTACGCAGACTGGCTTTCGGCGCACCTGGAAGATTGGATGGTTACCAGTCTCGGGGAGTTGGTGAAGGGCAAACCAAGACACTACGTTCGCATCACGCCTGCGGACCCGAAACAAACCGGGGCTTCGCCCGACCCGGATGAGGCTGAGATTGTTCTGGCCAACGGCGGTGGCACGCATCCGGCGCGCAACATCGTCGGCGGTGACTTTCTCCAACTTGTCCGGTTGGGGGTCCGTGCTGCAGATGACCCGCTGATAGTGGATTCTCTCGCGGTGATCGATCAGGTTCTTAAGCGCGCTCTGCCCCAGGGGCCGTGCTGGCGGCGCTACAGCCACGATGGTTACGGGCAGAAGACCGATGGCAGCGCTTTCAACGGCACGGGCGAGGGTCGGTGCTGGCCTATTCTGGCGGGCGAACGCGGCCATTATGAGTTGGCCGCTGGACGCGATCCGTTGCCTTTCATCAAGTCGATGGAGGGATTCGCCAACGAGGGCGGCATGTTGCCGGAACAGGTTTGGGACGCCGACGATTTGCCGGACGGAAAAATGAGGCGCGGTGGCCCCACGGGCTCGGCCATGCCGCTGTGTTGGACGCACGCGGAGTATGTGACCCTTGTGCGCAGTCACAGGGATGGGCTTTGTTTCGACCGCATCGAGCCTGTTTATCATCGTTACGCCAGAGCCCGGACGGGCAGCAGAATTGAAATGTGGACATTCGCTCACCAGCCGCAGCGGATCGCGCCAGGGAAAACGCTTCGCATTGTCACAGACAGTCCGGCGATGATCCATTGGACCTTCGATGGATGGGCGACGGTGAACGACATGGAAACGCGGGACACAGGATTCGGTTGTTGGTTTGCAGATCTGCCCTCGCATCGGCTCGACACCGGTGCCCAAATAGACTTCACGTTCTTGCGGCGGGAAAGATGGGAAGGGAAAGATTTTCAGGTCAGGATTGATGCAGCACTTACGATCCGGAGGGCGCAATGAAACAGACTGCGGCGGCTAACAGGAAACAGTGCCACATGACAACCCCAGCATCTCAGGACTTTTTGTTGCTGGTCACAGGAACCCTTGAACCGGATAATTCGGGGGGCGGCGTGAGTGAAGTGCATTCTCCGGAACACCGCTGGGGCGTCATCCTGGCGGGTGGCGATGGTCTCCGGCTTCGCGACCTTACGCGTTTTGTTTGCGGCGATGATCGCCCGAAGCAATTCTGTCCCCTCCTTGGCAAGGAAACGCTATTGCAGGAAACCCGACAACGAGCCGAACGGAGCATCGCCGCCGACAAGATCCTGTACTCGCTCACGCGCGCTCACCAGGATTATTATCTTGATGATCTCTGGGACCGGTCATCTCAGTTAGTCGTGCAGCCGGGCAACAAGGGTACGGCCCCCGCCATTCTTTATACTTTGCTCCACCTCGCCCAAAAGGACCCGGATGCCGTTGCAGCTTTTCTTCCGTGCGATCACTACTACTCGCGAGAAAGCATATTCACCGGGGCACTGGCGTCAGCCTTCGCTATTGCAGAAGCGCGGCCTGAATCTGTCGTGCTTTTGGGGGCGACACCAAAGGGTCCCGAAGTCGAATATGGCTGGATTGAACCGGGGGAGATCGCGGGTCTTCACCCGGACGCTTTTCTGGTCATAAAGTTCCACGAGAAGCCACCGCTCGCGATAGCCGAGAGTCTCCTCAGGGCCGGATCCTTATGGAACACATTCGTGATGGTGGGCCATATCAACGCCTTCCTCGACCTGGCTGAGGCGTCGGTGCCCGCATTGGTGCGATCACTCCGTTCAGTGCCTGTGTTTTTGACTTCTGATGGCGAGAAACGAATCGTCGAGCGGCTGTACGAGCGGATCGATCCTGTGGATTTTTCGCGACAGGTACTGTCGGCGGGTGCCAGACGGTTGATCACGCTCCGGCTCGGTGAAGCAGGTTGGAATGACTTGGGCGACCCCGACCGCGTCATAGGCGCTCTCCTCGACAGCCGCGTTGAGCTTCCCGGCTGGGCGACACCCTGGCGAACCGCGAAACACGCCACGCGAACAACTGTGGACCGGATGTCAGGGGCGGTCGCGTAAAAGCAATTGTGGACGGATAAGTCCCATGGGAACGATCGAAAACATAATTATCCAACTCGTGCAGTGGCTTCGGCTCGCCGTGGAAGGGACGGGTGCTTTCGTGATTGCGGTCGGCGCCGTAATGGCTACCTATGGTTTTGGACGCGCGCTTATTTTGCAACGGCCCGAAAATTACGTCGAGGTCCGGCTGACGCTGGCGCGCTATCTGGCGCTCGCCATCGAGTTCGAACTTGCGGCAGACATCCTTTCAACGGCGATTGCCCCAAGTTGGGACCAAATCGGGAAGTTGGGCGCAATTGTAGTAATCCGCACAGGACTCAACTATTTTCTCATGCGCGAAATGAAAGAGGAGCGGATGAAAGACGCAGCGCCATCGTAGACAGCCCGGGTGGGTTTCGCCTGTGGGCCGATGCGGAGGGCGGGCGACGACCTCGTAACAAGGTTCAGCGTTCTCCGGAAGAAAGAAGGGAGGGCGCGCATGAACCTCTCAAATTCTGTCAAGAGGAAGGAAACAGCAATGCAAATCGGAATGTTTGGACTAGGCCGGATGGGCGCCGATATGGCTCGAAGGCTGATCAAAGGCGGCCATGAGTGCGTGGTATTCAACCGGTCTCCGCAGAAGGTGGAGGAGTTGGCAAAGGAAAAGGCCATCGGCGCATCGTCGCTCGCCGATTTTGTGCAGAAGATCCAGAAACCGCGCGCGGTTTGGTTGATGGTGCCGGCGGCAGTTGTAGACAACTGCATCGTCGACCTGCTGCCCTTGTTGGAGTCCGGCGACATCCTGATTGACGGCGGCAATTCCTGCTATGTGGACGACATCCGACGCACGGGAGAACTCGCGTCGAAGGGAATTCACCACGTGGATGTGGGAACAAGCGGCGGTGTCTGGGGGTTAAAGCGCGGCTTCTGCATGATGATTGGCGGCGACAAAAGCGTAGTAGAGCATCTCGACCCCGTCTTCGCCACGCTCGCGCCCGGTAGCGGCGACATTGCGCGTACCAGTGGGCGAGAGAAGCTCGGCGGCACCTCGGAGCAGGGTTACCTGCATTGCGGTCCGAACGGTGCCGGCCACTTCGTGAAGATGGTCCATAACGGTATCGAGTATGGCCTGATGGCCGCTTATGCCGAGGGGCTAAGTGTCCTGCGCGCGGCCAACATCGGTAAGCAACAGGGCGACCCTGACGCCGAGACGACGCCCCTGCGCAATCCCAGGCACTATCAATATGACCTCAATCTGGGCGATGTTGCCGAGGTCTGGCGGCGAGGCAGCGTCATTTCCTCGTGGCTGCTGGACTTGACTGCTGAGGCGCTGACAAGAGATTCCAGTCTCGCCCAATTCGCGGGCCGGGTGTCGGATTCCGGCGAGGGCCGGTGGACGATACAGGCCGCCATCGATGAAGGTGTTCCAGTGCCGGTACTCAGCACGGCCCTGTATTCCCGCTTTGCTTCCCGCGGCGAAGCGGATTTCCAGGGCAAGGTGCTCTCCGCCATGCGCTACGGGTTCGGCGGACACCTGGAGAAATCCGCCAAATGAGGCGTAATTTATGAACGTTCCTCAGTCCGATGCCCTCGTCTTCTTCGGCGCCACCGGCGATCTCGTCTACAAAAAGATCTTTCCCAGTCTCTATGCGATGGAACGGCGGGGACATCTCCAGGTACCCGTCATTGGGGTCGCGAGGTCGGACTGGACCATGGAGCAGTTTCGAGCCCGCGCGCGCGAAAGTATCGAGCGGCATGGCGGCTTTGACGACGCCGTCTTCGCGAAGTTTCAGGAGCGGCTCCAGTACATCAGCGGCGATTATGGCGCCGGGGCGACATACGCTGCCCTCCGCAAGGAGCTCGGCAACGCCGCGCACCCGCTGCACTACCTGGCAATTCCTCCCAGTGTGTTCGCAAAGGTCGTCGAAGGGCTTGGCCAGTCGAGCAGCGCTCGTGGCGCCCGCGTAATCCTTGAGAAGCCCTTCGGTCGTGATCTAGCGTCCGCGCAGGCTCTAAGCAAAACGCTCCACACGGTCTTCGACGAGACGTGCGTCTTCCGGATTGACCACTATCTTGGGAAGGAAGCGGTCCAGAATCTTCTGGTTTTCCGGTTTGCGAACACTTTCCTCGAACCGATCTGGAACCGCGATTACGTGGAGAGCGTGCACATCACGATGGCCGAGACATTCGGCGTCGAGGGCCGTGGAGGCTTCTACGAGGAGTCCGGTGCAATTCGTGACGTGATCCAGAACCACATGCTCCAGATAGTAGGATTCCTCGCAATGGAGTCGCCGACGACGACGCACCAGGAGTCGATCCGCGCCGAGCAAGCGAAGGTGTTCCGGATGATCCGCCCGCTTCGCCCCGAGGATGTCGTGCGTGGGCAGTTTCGCGGCTACCGCGAAGAGGTTGGTGTCGCTCCCGATTCGCCAGTCGAAACATTTGCGGCCGCCAGGCTTCACATCGACTCTCCGCGCTGGAATGGCGTTCCCTTCTTCATCCGTGCTGGCAAATGCCTTCCGACGACCATGACCGAGGTGCTGGTCATGCTCAAACCGCCGGCGCTCAGCAAAATGTGTCCAGGCCGGGCGAACTATGTGCGTTTCCGGCTAAGCCCCGACGTGACGATTGCCATCGGCGCCCGTGTAAAGCGCCCAGGCGGGCAGTTGATTGGCGATCCGACCGAACTCAAAGTCGTAAGTTACCCGAACGGGGATGAGATGGACGCGTACGAGCGTCTCCTGGGCGACGCCATGGAAGGCGACGGGGCACTGTTTGCGGGGCAGGAAGGTGTGGAGGCCGCGTGGGCGGTCGTTCAACCCGTTTTGGGACTGGTGACGCCTGTCCATGATTACGAACCCAGAACCTGGGGTCCGCCCGAAGCCGGCAAATTCGTGGGCTGTTTGCCAGAGTTTGCTGACAGCGAGGACGAGCCTTCGGGCTCGGATTCAGCGGCCCCAACTGCGGCTGGCTGCGGTGATTGTCAATGCGAAGAGACTGCGAAAGACAGGAAATGAATACTATGGCAAAACACGAATTAGGAATCAGCTGTTCTTCCCGGCGCCAATTACTGAACAGCGCTGGGGCGTTTGGACTAGCCGCGGTATTGGAACGACTTGCGCCAGTCTGGGCAGCGGCTCCGGGCCAGACCCAAAATCCGGAGTTGAGCGGCAGCGTAGTTGACCTGGCAATAGCCGAAACTCCGTTTCGCATCGGAAGTCGCACGGGGATCGCGATGACCGTCAACGGGACGGTACCTGGTCCGGTGATCCGCCTTCGGGAAGGCCAGGACGTCACACTGAACGTCACGAATCGACTAAAGGAACCCTCGTCAATTCACTGGCATGGAGTGTTGGTGCCCCCTGGCATGGATGGTGTACCCGGCGTGAGCTTTGGAGGTATCAAACCGGGCGAGACCTTCCAATACAGGTTCCCGGTGCGCCAGAGCGGCACTTACTGGTGTCACAGTCATTCGGGAGGCCAGGAATTGCTGGGCGTCTACATGCCGTTGCTGATCGATCCCATCGAACCCGAACCCTTCCGGTACGACCGTGACTGCGTGATCTTGCTTTCGGACTGGAGTTTCGAATCGCCGGCCACGATCATCGGCAAGCTCAAGAAACAGGCCGGCTATTTCAATTATCAGAAGCGCACAATGGGCGATTTCGTTCGCGACGCCGAGGACGACGGCCTTGCTGCAACATTCAAAGAGCGTCTGAGCTGGTCGAAGATGCGGATGGATCCCACGGACTTTGCAGATGTAACTGGGTACATCTACACCTATCTGATGAACGGCCTCTCTCCCGAGGCCAATTGGATTGGGATCTTTCGACCGGGTGAGACAGTGCGTCTACGATTTATCGCCGCCGGCGCTATGACTTATTTCGATATCCGCATTCCCGGTCTGAAAATGTCGGTGGTCCAGGCGGACGGACAGAACGTGCAGCCCGTTGAAGTCGGTGAATTCCGTATTGCGCCGGGCGAGACCTTTGACGTCTTGATCCACCCGGAAGATCGGGCTTACACGCTGTTCGCCGAAGCCATGGACC